>Ga0137409_10000014_pt1 | contig 114885 bp, 92 predicted proteins | sample CZODoug1_16funga_FD_122059 | JGI IMG/M metagenome (GOLD analysis project Ga0137409, IMG submission 122059) | Vadose zone soil fungal communities from Angelo Coast Range Reserve, California, USA - CZODoug1_16fungal (Hybrid Assembly) | ecosystem: Environmental > Terrestrial > Soil > Vadose zone... | reverse complement strand
TGCTGTTATGTCAGCTGCGGCGTCCCGGAACAGGTCGCCGCTGCCGAGACGGCAGCCGAGTGCCAGCAGCGCGTCGCGCTGCTGTGGATCGTCGACGCCGGTCGCGATCGGCGTGATACCCAGCGCGGCAGCCATGCCGATGCCGGCGCGACACACCTTGCGTGCCACCGCGTCGCTGCGCAGTGCAGTCACCCAGGCGCGATCGAGCTGCAATCCCCAGATCGGTGCACGGGCCAGCAGATCGAGCGAGCCCATGCCGCGGCCCACTTCGTCGACCACCAGCTGCACGCCGAGTTGTCCGAGACACCGCAGGTCGACCGCGTCGCGCGCGATGAGCGCACGCTCCGAGATGCGCAGCTCCAGCCGCGCGGCGGGCACGGCGCCCTCGGCGAGGAAGCGGCCGATGTCCGCGGCGAAATCCTCGTGCAGCACGTGATGGCGCAGAGCGCCGAATGACAGGCGCACATCCGCATCCGCTGCGGCCGCGAGGCGGGCGAAATCCTCCGCGAGGCCGCTGAGGACGGCGCGCGACAGCAGCGTCGCGAGACCCGTGGTTTCCGCAACTTTCAGGAATTCCGCCGCACGGATCTCCCCGCGCAGCGGGTGCAGCCAGTGCAGGTAGCCGACCCAGGTGACCAGACGACCGCTCGCCAGGTCGTGACGGCCTACGTAGCGCAGGCGGACGTCGCGGCTCTCGATGGCGTCGCGCAGTTCGCGGGCGATATCGAGCCGCGCCAGGGACCGCAGTCGCAAGGTGTCGGTGAAGAAGCACACCTCGGACGAGCCGCAGCGGCGCGCTTCGGTGGCGGCGGCGCGCGCGTGATCGAGGAGCAGCTTGGGCGAGGAGGCATCCTGGCCCAGCACCGCAACGCCCGCATAGGGTGTCAGATGGAACTCGGCACCGGCGGTCGCGACCGGCTCGCGCAGGCTGGCGCACACGCTGCCGAGGCAGGCGCCGATGGCATCACGATCCGAGCTCTCGAGCACCACCGCCAACAGACTCTCGCTCAACTGTCCCAGGTACCACCAGGATCCTGCGCCGCCCGGGTCGGTGGGCTGAGTCGGCAGCCGCAGGATCGCCGCGCTCATGATCTGCTCTGAGAGTTTGGTGGCGATGATCTGTGCGATATCGGCGATGCCGTCGACGTGGATGACGGCTACGGCGAGCGGCATCTCGCGCAGCGCAGCCATGGACATCGACTCCTTGAAACGGCGCAGGAAGCCGCGGCGGTCGAGCTGCGGCCGGGGGCGCTCATCGGTGGCGTCCAGCGCATCGTGCTGCGCACCCGCTGCAGCGGCGCGCACGACACACAGCGCGCGCTCGGGACCGTGAGCGCTGGCGCGCGCCTCATAGGCGCATCCGCCTTCCTCAAAGCGCGCTTCCGCCGTCGTGCGCGAGGCGATCGCCCTGCGCGTGAGCTGCCTGAGGAGGCCCGCTACCGGTCGCGACCAGACGCCCTCGAGCCGCTGGCCCGTGATATCCCGCGACGGCCGCAGGTCGGGCACGCCGTGCCCGCCGCCCCACTGAAGGACGACGCCGTCGCGCCGCACGACTACCACGAGATCCGGCAGCCCCTCGATCAGCGCATCCGCAGGTGTGGACAGGTCCGTCATCCTGCAATCCTAGGGACGCAGACCGGTGCAGTCCTCGACGCACGTCACGGGTGCCGCGACCCGCCGTTTCGTACGTCATTGATTTGCAGTGACTTTCGCGGCCCGCCGGTGAGGGGACGTACACCCGCCAGGAGCGGCCCTCGGGCACGGCGTTCGAGTAGCGCGGAGCGCGTGCGAAGGCCACCGCGCTGAATCTCTTCGCAGCTATCTGCCCGGCGCTGCGGTTCGCTTCGAGGGTGTTGTCGGTTATGTGAGCATGACGACAAACATCGTAAAGTCGTGATGAACATATCCGCGACAATCACCGCCATTGCGAAGCGCGTCACATTTTTTGCGGCCGTGACATTGCGGTTGTCACTGTTTAGCGACGGAGCATCCCTGTAAAAACGACGCACGAATTGAGTACTCCGCAACATCAAGAATTGGAATCCCATTCATGACAACGAAAACTAGGCTCTGGCTGCTTGCAGCCGGCGCCGCGAGTGTCCTGCTGGCCCTGTGGGCGCTGATGTTGCCAAGCGACGCACCGCCGCCGTCGCCGTTGACCGTTGTGTCTCGGCCGGCAATCCCGATACCGGTCGCGGCTGCGCCGGCTCCTGCGCGGGCGACCCCACCTCCTGCGGTTGTACAGGTGGGCGTGCGTCAGGACTACATCGTGCAGGCCGAGAGCGTCGAAGTAGCGCGCAGCGCCGTCGTGCGCGTCGGCGGCGTCGTGACCGGTGACCTTTCCATTATCCGCGCAGTAGGGGCTGCACTGGATGACCGGGAGCTCGAGGCGCTGCGAGCCTCGGATGTCCCGCGTCTGCGCATCTTCGAAGACTCACCGGTGCAATCGAGCTCAGCTGCCGGTGTGCTGCCGGAAACCAACTACCCGTCGGAGGTTGCTGCCAGTAACCTGCATGTCGGCGGGGTGACCGGACGGGGTGTCACGGTCGCGGTGCTCGACTCCGGGGTGTGGAGCAATCTGGGCCCACTGCAGACGACGCCGTACCAGACTCCGCACGTGCTCGCGCAGTACGATGTGATTCAGGCCCGCCAGCAGTCGACTTATAGCCAGACAGCCGCGCAGCAGAACTACAGCCAAAGTATCAACGACTTGTTCGGTCACGGCACGCACATCTCGTCGATCATCGCCAGCAGCGGCGTGGCCACGACCGGTAAGTTTCAGGGCGTCGCACCCGGCGGCAATCTGGTCTCGGTACGCGTGCTGGACAGCACCGGCGCCGGCCGGTACTTCGACGTCATCAGCGGTATCCAGTGGGTCGTCAAGGAACGGCTCCGATACAACATTCGCGTGATCAACCTGTCCCTGGGAGCACCGCCGCAGTCGCCGTACTGGGACGATCCGCTCGATCAGGCAGTGATGACCGCCTGGGCTTCCGGCATTGTGGTCGTGGCCGCGGCCGGCAATCGGGGGCCACAACCGATGACCATCAACGCTCCCGGAAACGTCCCCTACGTCATCACCGTGGGTGCGGTAACCGACGCGTATCACCCGATGCAGCCGCTGCAGTACCAGCTCGCCAGCTTCTCCTCCGCCGGTCCGACGTACGAGGGCTTCGTGAAGCCGGAGATTCTGGGGATGGGCGGTCACATGCTCGCTTACGCGCCCAACAACGGCACGCTGGCTGCGCAGTTTCCGCAGTGGGTCGGACCGTACGATGACTTCACGATGTCGGGAACGTCGCAAGCCACTGCCGTGGTGAGCGGTGTGGTCGCGCTGATGCTGCAGGTGGATCCGTACTTGACTCCGGATCAGGTCAAGTGCCGATTGATGTCCGGAGCCCATCCGGCTGTGACCTCCAAGGGCACGCTGGCTTACACGGTGTTCCAGCAGGGCACCGGCCTGGTGAATGCGCACGACGCCGCCTACAGCACCGCCACGAACTGCGCCAATCAGGGATTGAACGTGGCGCTCGATCTCTCGGGGCAGCAGCACTATGGCGGGCGAGCGAATCGGGATTCGAAGGGCAACTACTACATCATGCAAGACCAGAAAACCACCACCTGTTCGCGTGGCAGCGGCTTGGTCGGGTGGTTGGTCGGCACCTTAGTCTGCATAGTGAAGGACGTGCTCGAACTCATTCCGTTGCTCTTGGACGGGCTCTTCTGGAACGGGTCGTACACCTCGGGAAGCGGCTACACCTGGAGCAACGGCTACACCTGGAGCAACGGCTATACCTGGAGCAACGGCTATACCTGGAGCAACGGCTATACCTGGAGCAACGGCTATACCTGGAGCAACGGCAATATGGATGCCGGCGTTATCGCCCAGCAATAGGCGCGCTATCGCAAATCTACGCCGCGGTCCGAAACGGCAAGCAAACGGTGACGATGAGACCGCTGCCGCCTGCCGGCTCGGAAAGCTCGATGTCACCGGCCAGGAGTTCGACGACGCGCCCGACAATCGAAAGACCCAGGCCGCTGCCACCCGGCGGACTGCCCGGTATGCGGTAGAAACGCTCGAAGGCGCGTGTGCGCTGCTCGCTGGGAATCCCCGGTCCATCATCGCTGATCGATAGCACTACGGACCGCTCGCGGGTCGTCACGTCGAGTGCCACGCGACCCCGCTCACCTACGTGGCGAATGGAGTTCTCCAGCAGATTGCGGATCAGCAGGTAGAGCACCTCCGGGGAGCCCGGCATCACTTCCAGGCGGCCCGAGACCGCGACATTGACCTTCTTCTCGCGTGCGGCCTGCGCCAGGTCTCCGATGACCAGATCGATGACGACCTTGGCCGGCGTGGTCTGCCCGGCGCCAGCTGCCGATCCGGGCTCGAGGCGCGCCAGCGACAACAGCTGGCTCATCAGGTGCGTGGTGCGGTCGATGTTGGCCTGCAGCTTCTCGAGCGCGCGCCGTGCTTCGGAGGCCGTGGTGGCACGGGCGGCGACCTGCGCCTGCGCGCGCAGCGCGGCGAGCGGGGTGCGCAGTTCATGCGCAGCCTCTGCGGTGAATCGTCGTTCGCGCGCCAGAATCTCCGCGTGCCGGGACAGCAGCCCATTGAGCGCAACTCCCAGCGCGTGCGTCTCGACCGGCATCTCCGTCGTGTTGACCGCGGAAAGATCATCGGCCCCGCGGCCGGCAAGATCCGCCGCGATGCGTCGCACCGGGCGGAAAGCGCGCTCCGTCACCACACCGATGAGCGCGGTCAGGAGCACGAGCGCAAACAGCAGCGGCAGTGCCACCGCGCGCAGTGTGCGGGACAGCAGGGCATCCCGGTACTCGAGCGGCTCGGCAATGTGGATGACCAGCGGGGTTTCGCTGGAGCTCAGTGAGTACACCCGCCAGGAGCGGCCCTCGAGCACGGTGTTGGAATAGCCCGGACCGTCGCCGCCGGCGAGCGTGGCAAGCGGCGCCCCCGGGGATCGGTACAGCAGCTGATTCGAGCGCGTGGCGATCTGGTAGACGACGTCGAACTGCACTGGCTGGCCGCCGTTGCTGAGCGATGCGGGTACGACGGTCTCGCCCTCGCGGTATTCGTGATCGGCATAGCGCAGGGCGAGCTCCGCCTGCTGCTGCAGCAACTCGTCGAATTGCCTGGCCGTGCTCGTTGCGACCGCGCGATAGACGAGCAGCCCAAGGATCATGAAGACCAGGCAGGCCGCGCCCACCACAGCGATCGCCATGCGCCGGCGCAGCGACCAGGGTCGCTCGGCGCTAACGGGCGGTCTCGACGCGATAGCCGCGTCCCTTGAGATTGGTGATGAAGCGCGGACCCAGCTTGCGCCGCAGGTTGTGGATGTGGACCTCGATCGCGTTGCTGGCGATGTCATCCTCGAATCCATACAGCTCCTCCTCGATCTCGGCGCGGGTCACCAGGCAGCCGGCCTTGCGCATCAGAAGCTCGACCACCGCGTACTCGCGAGCGGTCAGTCCGGCGGGCTCGCCCTGGCAGGTGACCACGCGCTGACGCAGGTCGAGCACCACCTCACCCACGATGAGCATCGACTCGGCACACCCGAGCGCGCGGCGCGTTATGGCGCGCAGCCGCGCCCCGAGCTCATCGATGTCGAAGGGCTTGATCAGGTAGTCGTCCGCGCCGGCGTCGAGACCGGCGATGCGGTCGGTGACGCGATCGCGGGCCGTCACGATGACAACCGGGGTGGCTTGGCCGTTCTGACGCAGCCAGCGCAGCACCGCAAATCCGTCGCTGCTCGGCAGCCCCAGATCCAGGACCAGCGCGCTGAAGCTCGCCGTCGACAAGGCCGCGAGCGCGGCACCGGTGTCGCGTACCCAATCGACGACATGGCTCTCCTGACGCAGTCCGTCCCGGACGGCCTCGCCGAGCATTTCGTCATCCTCGACCAACAGAATCCGCACCGTGCTATCCCGACCCGGTTGCCCGCCATTTCATGACCGCGTTGCTTAAGTGTGCCTTAAGCGTGACCTTCTATCCTCATCGCGATGCGCATGCTGATGCGACGCCTGCCGGCGCTCGGCCGAGTGATGGTCCTGCTCCCCGTGTTGGCATCGCCGGCCGCGAGCGCGGCGAGCGCAGACGACCTGCTCGACCTCGCCGCATTCAGGGGGCAGGTCGTGTATGTCGATTTCTGGGCATCCTGGAGCGCACCTTGCCGGCGCTCGTTTCCCTGGATGAGCCGCATGCAAGGCGAGCTGGGTCCGGATGGTTTTGTCGTCATCGCGGTCAACGTAGATCACGTGCATGCCGATGCCGAGCGGTTCCTTCAGGACCACATCCCGCGCTTTGGCATCGTCTTCGACCCGGACGGTCTGCTCGCCGGGAAGTTCGGCGTCAAGGCCATCCCGACCAGCTTTCTGATCGACCGCAGCGGCCAGATTCAATGGAGGCACGAGGGATTTCAGCCCGGGGATCGCGAGGTCCTGGCGCGACAGATTCGCTCGCTGGTGCTCGCGCATTGACGTGCAGCTTGTGGCAGGACGGCCCGGCCGGGTACAATCCCGCGCTTATCAAAAGGGCTCTTAAGACAAGTAGTTAGGACTATCGCGCAATGGCTTTAACCAGCGAGAAAAAGGGCGGGATCCTCGCGCAGTTCCGCCGCGGACCAGCCGACACCGGCTCTCCGGAAGTACAGGTCGCGCTGCTCTCCGAGCGCATCAACGGCCTCGGCGAGCACTTCACCGCGCACAAGCGTGATCACTCCTCGCGGCGCGGGCTGGTCAAGCTCGTGAACCAGCGCCGCAAGCTCCTCGATTACCTCAGAGCCACGCAACCCCAGAAGTACCAGGAGCTCGTCGAGCGACTGGGGCTTCGCCGTTGAAAACCCAAGGGCCGCCGTCATACGCGCGGCCTTTGTGTTTTTGTGCCTGAACCTTCCACTTTCGAGGATTGAGCCTTGAGCGTCGTCAGCAAGTCATTTTCTTATGGGCAGCATACGGTCACCATCGACACGGGTGAGATCGCCCGCCAGGCGGAGGGCGCAGTGCGCGTCTCCATGGGCGACACCGTGGTGCTGGTCACCGCCTGCGCACAGCAGACCCCGGCCCCGGGCCGGGATTTCTTCCCCCTGACCGTCAACTACATCGAGAAGACCTACGCCGCGGGACGAATCCCCGGCGGGTTCTTCAAGCGCGAAGGCCGGCCGACCGAAAAGGAGACGCTGACTTCGCGGCTCATCGACCGTCCGATCCGGCCGCTGTTCCCGGATGGTTTCCGCAACGACGTGCAGGTCGTGGCGACGGTGTTGTCGATGGACCCGGACATCGATGCGGACATCCCCGCGCTCTTGGGCGCTTCGGCGGCGCTGACGCTGTCGGGCGTTCCTTTCAGCGGACCCATTGGCGCTGCCCGCATCGGCTGGAAGGACGGCCGCTATCTGCTCAACCCGACGGCCAGCGAGCTGAGCCAGTCGCAGCTGCATCTGGTGGTGGCCGGTACCGAGCACGCGGTGCTGATGGTCGAGTCGGAAGCCAAGGGCCTGTCCGAGGAGGTCATGCTGGGTGCGGTCGTATTCGGACATGAGCAGATGCAGGTCGCCATCCGCGCCATCAAGGAGCTCGCCACCCAGGTGGGCAAGCCGCGCTGGACCTGGCAGACGCCAGTGGAGAACCCGGAGCTGACGAGCGCGGTCACCCTGCATGCGCAGGCGGCGCTGGCCCAGGCCTATACCATCACCGAGAAGCAGCAGCGACACGCGCGCCTCGGCGAGATCAAGACCCAGACCGTCGCGACGCTCGCCGGCGGCGAGCACCCCAAGTGGAGCGCGGAAACTGTCGAGAGCGTGCTCTTCAGGATCGAGAGCAACATCGTGCGCCAGCGCATCCTCAACGGCGAGCCGCGCATCGACGGGCGCGACACGCGCACCGTGCGCCCGATCACCGTCAAGGTCGGGGTGCTGCCGCGCACCCACGGCTCGGCGCTGTTCACCCGCGGCGAAACCCAGGCGCTGGTGACGACCACTCTCGGCACCACGCGCGATGCGCAGATCATCGACGCTCTGGAAGGCGAGCGCCGCGAGCCATTCATGCTGCATTACAATTTCCCGCCGTTCTCGGTGGGCGAGACCGGCATGATGGGCGCGCCGAAACGACGCGAAATCGGTCACGGCAATCTGGCGCGCCGCGGCGTCAAGGCGGTGATGCCGGATATGACCGCCTTCCCGTACGTGATCCGTGTGGTGTCCGAAATCCTCGAATCCAACGGCTCCAGCTCCATGGCGAGCGTGTGCGGCACCTCGCTGTCGCTGATGGACGCGGGCGTACCGATCAAGGCGCCCGTGGCCGGTATCGCCATGGGCCTGGTGCTCGAAGGCAGCCGCTATCAGGTGCTCACCGATATCCTCGGCGATGAGGATCACCTGGGCGACATGGATTTCAAGGTCGCCGGCACCCGCGATGGCGTGACCGCACTGCAGATGGACATCAAGGTCGAGGGCGTCACGCCCGAGATCATGCGCGTCGCGCTCGAGCAGGCCCGCGCCGCTCGCTTGCACATCCTCGAGGAAATGAACCGGGTCATCCGTGAGCCGCGCGCCAAGATGTCCGAGTGGGCGCCGTCGATCATCACGCTCAAGATCGATCCGGAGAAGATCCGCGACGTCATCGGCAAGGGCGGCGCGGTCATCCGCCAGATCACCGAAGAGACCGGGACCACCATCGACATTGAGAGCGACGGCACGGTCAAGATCGCCTCGGTGTCGGGTGCCGCCGGGCGCGAGGCGCAGCGGCGCGTCGAGCTCATCACCGCCGACGTCGAGGTCGGTCAGATCTACGAAGGCAAAGTCGCGCGCCTGATGGATTTCGGCGCTTTCGTGACCATCCTGCCCGGCCGCGACGGCCTGGTGCACATCTCGCAGATTTCCAATGAACGCGTCGAGCGTGTCAGCGACAAGCTCAAGGAAGGCGACGTGATTCGCGTGAAGGTGCTCGAGGTCGACCGCCAGGGGCGCATCCGCCTGTCGATGCGCGACGTCGAGGCGGGCTGAGCGCGGACCTGCGCCTTCAAGCCGGCGGCGGTCCGCGCCCGGCGTTCGAGTTCGCGAACAGTTTCAGGCTCTGCTCGAGGTAGCTGCCGACCATGCTGCGCATGGAGTCGCCGTAGGAGCGGATGACCTGCGAGAGGAAGTCGCAGCTCATCAGAGGCTCGCCGTCGTGTTCCTGCTCGGCAATGACCTGCAGCAGGATTGAACGCGTGATGTCCCCTTGAGTCTTCTTGTCGATGACCACAAAGTCGACGCGCTCGATCACCAGCCGGCGGATGTCCGCGAGCGTGATGTAGCGGCTTTCGACCGTATCGTACAACCGCCTGTTCGGATACTTCTTAATAGTGCGCGGTTCGCTCATGACAGGTCCCTCACTATGGGTTGTTGCACCTTCCTTAGTGCAGGGCGTCTGCATATACCATATTACATTGGCAGCGCGAACCCAACTCGGAAAAGCGACCCTCCTGCTCTCAGGAATGACCTGCGGGCGTAGCGCGCACCTGCCGCACGCCCTGGAACCGGTCCAGATCCCAATGAGCGCAAGCCCAATCGAGCACCGTTTGGGGTGACTCGAACTTAAGCGTAACTGGAGGTTCCTGGCCCAACAGGGCGAGGGCTTCCTGCAGCTGGCGGCCCCGTTGGGCCGGATCCAGGGCGACAGAGCGCCTGGACTTGGCGAGCTTTGCGCCACCGGGCTCGGTGATCAGAGGCAGGTGCGCATAGCGGGGAGTCGGCAGCTGCAACGCACCCTGCAGGGCCAGCTGCCAGGGCGTGCTGTCCAGAAGGTCCGCGCCGCGCACCACATCGGTCACGCCCTGCAGCGCATCGTCCACCACCACCGCCAGCTGGTAGGCGAACGCGCCGTCCCGGCGCCGGATGATGACATCCCCGCGCTCGCCCAACGGGAAGCGGCAGACCCCCTGCGCCCGATCCTCGAAGGACACGACGCGGTCCTCGACCCTGAAGCGCGTGGCGGTGGGTCCGCGGCGCCTGGGGCCGTCGCGGCACGTCCCCGGATAACCGCCCTCGGGGGTGCGCTCGCGGCGCGAGCAACTGCACTGGAAAGTGAGGCCGAGAGCGGTGAGAGCCTGCTGCGCGCGCGCGTAGTGTTCTGTGCGGGCGCTCTGGTACTCGACGGCGCCGTCCCAGTGCAGGCCAAAGCCCTCGAGCGTATGGAGCATCTCGTCCGCGCACCCGGGTATCACCCGCGCCGCGTCGAGATCCTCCATCCTCAGGAGCCAGCGGCCGCCGCAGCTGCGGGCATCGACGAAGCTGCCCACCGCGGCGACCAGCGAGCCGAGGTGCAGCGATCCGGTCGGGGAGGGCGCGAAGCGCCCGACATAGCCTGGGCTGGCGGCGGATGGGCGCGCGCTCAAGCTCGCGAGCGCTAGCGATAGCGGTCGTCGCGGTCGCCGTACTGGCGCTCGCGCCGTTCTCGGCGCTCCTGGGCTTCGATGCTGAGGGTGGCGACGGGGCGTGCTTCCAGGCGCTTGATGCCGATCTCCTCGCCGGTCTCGAGGCAGTAGCCGTAAGAGCCGTCCTCGATGCGCTTCAACGCGTCGTCGATCTTGCGGATCAGCTTGCGTTCCCGGTCGCGCGTGCGCAGCTCGAGGCTGAACTCTTCTTCCTGGGTGGCGCGGTCGTTGGGATCGGGGAAGTTCGCCGCCTCGTCCTTCATGTGCGTGACCGTGCGATCCACCTCCACCATGAGGTCGCGCTTCCAGCTGTTGAGAATGAAGCGGAAGTGCTCGAGCTGCTGCTTGCTCATGTACTGTTCGCCGCGCTTGACGATGTACGGCTGTACGTTGCGCGGACCGGCCAGCAGGCTCCCCGGCTCGATCGTCTCGCCATCGTCGCCATCGGCATTCACGGCGGGCGCAGCCGCAGAACGGTTCGCGGCGATCATCGTCGCGGTGGCCGGCGGTGGCGCTGTCGCAGCGCCCGCGCGCAGCGACTTTCTCGGCTCGACCGGCGGCTCACCCCCGGTGGCGGGCACGGCTGGCAGCGGCTTTTTCGGCGCCGCCACGGTCTTGCGCGCATGCGCCACCGCTCCCCTGGCACGCACCGGCTCGGTCTTGCGGCCGACCGCCTTTCTGAGCACTGGCCGGCTTGCCGCCTTCTTGCCCTTTGCGGACTTCGGGGCAGGTCTCTTGGCCGGCATCAATGGCTCCTCAAAACAGCATCAGCCTCGTGAAGAACGCGCGATTATACCGGCCGACCCCGGGCTGTACAGGTGTTCTGGCGCGGGCGGCGCGAAGCTTCCGTGGCGCGGTGGTTAGGGCAGGACGGCTGTCGCGGCAGCCCAGGCCTCTTGTCGTCGCTCGGCGACAACGGTCGTGTAGATTCCGCCGCGCACGTTGAAGCGCGCGGTCAGCCGCAGGAAGCGCGCCTGCAGTGTGGCCTGCAGATGATCGGCAATCTCGTTGGTCACGGCCTCGTGATACGCACCGCGGTCACGAAACGACCAGATGTACAGCTTCAGGGATTTCAGTTCCACGCACACCCGGTCGGGCACGTACTCGAGGTCGAGGGTCGCAAAGTCCGGCTGCCCGGTGCGCGGACACAGGCAGGTGAACTCGGGGATCTGCATGCGGATCGTGTAGTCATCGGTAGCGGGGTTGGCGAAGGTCTCGAGCTGCGTTGTGGGCCTGTGGGGCATATTCCTCTACACTACACCATCCTCGGGGCCGCCCAGGGGCGGAAGAAAGTACGATGCGGCTGACCAAGATCAAGCTTGCCGGCTTCAAGTCCTTCGTCGATCCCACACAAATCAGCTTCCCCAGTAATCTCACCGGTGTCGTTGGCCCCAACGGCTGCGGCAAGTCGAACGTCATCGACGCCGTGCGCTGGGTGATGGGCGAACTGTCCGCCAAGACTCTGCGCGGCGACAACATGGCGGACGTGGTGTTCAACGGCTCGGCCGCACGCAAGCCGGTCGGCAGCGCCTCGGTGGAACTGGTATTCGACAACGCGGACGGCAAGATCGGCGGCGCCTACGCCAACTACAGCGAGATTTCACTCAAGCGCAACGTGGCGCGTGATGACACCTCGGCGTACTTCATCAACAGCGTGCGTTGCCGGCGCAAGGACATTACCAACCTGTTTCTCGGCACCGGTCTGGGCTCGCGCAGCTACGCCATCATCGAGCAGGGCATGATCTCGCGCGTCATCGACGCCAAGGCCGAGGACATGCGCGCCTTCGTCGAGGAGGCGGCCGGTGTCTCGCGCTACAAGGAGCGGCGCAAGGAGACCGAGGCGCGCGTCGCCGAGACCCGCGAGAATCTCGAGCGGCTGCAGGACGTGCGCGATGAGGTCGAGAAACAGATCCGCCACCTGCAACGCCAGGCGGCGAGCGCGCGGCGTTACCAGGCGCTGAAGGAGCAGGAGCGGCGCCTGGTCGCGGAGCTGCTGGCGCTGCGCCTGCGCGATCTCGACAGCGGCGCGGAAGTGCACGATGCGGCGGTGCGCGAGCGCGAACTCGCCATGCAGGGCGCGCTCGCCGAGCAGCGCGCCGCCGAGGCCGCGATCGAGAAGCAGCGTGCCGTGCACGCCGGACACAGCGAGCGACTGTCGGCCGTTCAGGGCCGCTACTACGAGGTTGGTGCCGACATCTCGCGCCTCGAGCAGTCGATCGAGCACACGCGCGAATTGCGCGAGCGGCAAGGCGCCGATCTCGCGCAGGCCCACGCCACGCTCGCTGATCTGGGCGCGGACATCGAGCGCGATGCGCGCGAGGTGGAGGCGCTGCGGGCGGAGATCGAGCGGCTCACGCCCGCGTGCGAGGCGGCGCAGCACGCCGAGCAGCACTCGGGCGCGGCTCTGGAGGCGAGCGAGCACGCCCTGCAGGACTGGCAGCAGCGCTGGGAAACGCACGCCCAGGCGGTGAGCGCCGCGGATCAGACCGCGCAGGTCGAGCGGGCGCGCATCGAGCAGCTGGAAAATCAGTTGCGGCAGCTGAGCGCGCAGGCGGAGCGCCTGGCCGCGGAGCAGCACACTCTGGGTGCGCAGGAGGGGAGCGAGCAGCTCGCGCACCTTGCGCTGCAGGAAGCGCAGGCGCGCAGCGCGAGCGAGCAGCTCACCGGGGCGCTCACGGCGGCCCAGGCGCACCTGCAGGGGCAGCGCGCCGCGCAGCTGGCAGCCGAGCAGCACCTGGAGCAGGCGCGCGGTGCGCGCGAGGAGGCGCGCACCGAGCTCACCTCGCTCGAGGCCCTGCAGGCAGCGGCCCTCTCCGACCATGCCGGGCAGGCGGCAGAGTGGCTGCGCGGTGCCGGGCTCGCGGCGCGGCCGCGGCTCGCGGCAGCACTCGAGGTCGAGAGCGGCTGGGAGCGGGCGGTTGAAACCGTCCTCGGCGACTATCTCGAGGCCGTGTGCGTCGAGCGGCTGGAGGAAGTGTCGGCCGCGCTGAGCGGGCTTGCGACCGGCCGGGTCACGCTGGTGGAGAGCGGCAGCGCGGCGCCGGGTGGCCTGGCGGCGACGCTTGCCGCGCACGTCACGGGGCCGGCGGCGGTCAGCGCGCGGCTCGCCGGAGTGTTGACGGCCGAATCCCTCAAGGACGCTTTGCGCGCCCGCGCGACGCTCCCCGAGGGACGCTCTTTCATCACGCGCGAAGGCGAATGGGTCGGGCGGGACTGGCTGCGCGTAAGCCGCGGACCGGACCCGCGCGCGGGCGTGCTCGAGCGCGAGCATCGCCTCAAGGCACTGCGCGTCGCAGCCACGGCGGCCGCTGAGCGGGTCGCGCAAGCGGAGGGCGAACTGAGCGCGGCGCGCGAGCGCCTGGCGCAGGCGGAAGAGCGTCGCGAGCAGGCGCAGGCGGCGATCCAGGGAGCCCAGCAGAAACACGCCGGTCTTCTCGGCACGCTCGAGGCAGGCCGTGCGCGCGCCGAGGAATCGAGCTTGCGGGGCGAGCGCTTGGCTCACGACGCCGGCGAGGTGGCGCGCGAGCGCGCGGCGACCCAGGAGGCCCTCACACGCGCCGCGGCGGAGCTGGCGCGCGCGCGGGCACTATCTGCCGAACTGGAGGGGCGCCAGCGCGTGCTTGCCGGCGAGCGCGAGCAACGGCGCGCGGCGCTCAACGCGGCGCGCGCTGAGGCACAGACGGCGCAATTGGCGGCCCGCGACCTGCACGTGCGCGTCGAGTCACGCCGCTCGGCCGAGAGCTCGATGGCGGTGGGCTTAGGCCGCATGAGCGAGCAGCGCGAGCAGCTCACGCGACGGCGTGCGGAGCTCGAACAGGAGCTCGCCTCGGGCGATGAGCCGATTCTGAAGACCCAGGCGCGCCTGGATGACACGCTGGCGCTGCGTCTTAAGGTGGAAGCGGAACTGGCGGTGGCGCGCGGCGCGCTCGAGGAGGCCGATGCCTCCCTGCGGTCTCTCGATGAGCAGCGCCTGGCGGCCGAACGCCGCGTGAGCGCGGCGCGCGAGACCATGGACGCGGCGCGCCTCGCGGCGCAGGAGACTCATGTGCGGCGCGCGGCCCTGGCCGAGCAGTTCGCGGAGACCCGCTGCCAGCTCCCCGAAGTGCTGGCGAACCTTGACGCGGCGGCGAACGTCCCGGCCTGGGAGCAGTCGCTCGGCGAGGCGCGTGCCGACATCGAGCGGCTCGGTCAGGTCAATCTCGCCGCCATCGACGAGCTCAAGGACCACACGCAGCGCAAGGAGTACCTGGACAGCCAGTTTGCCGACCTCACGGCGGCGCTGACGACGCTCGATGAGGCCATGCGGCGCATCGACAAGGAGAGCCGCACGCGCTTCGAGGACACCTTCGAGCGCATCAACGCCGGCTTGCGCGACAAGTTCCCGCGCCTGTTCGGAGGCGGGCACGCGTACCTGGAGCTGGTGGGCGAGGACAAGCTCACCGCCGGCGTGGCCGTCATGGCGCGGCCGCCCGGCAAGAAGAACAGCACCATCCACCTGCTGTCCGGCGGCGAGAAGGCGCTCACCGCGGTGGCCCTGGTGTTCTCCATTTTCGATCTCAACCCCGCGCCGTTCTGTCTGCTCGACGAGGTCGATGCGCCGCTCGATGAACACAACGTCGGGCGGTTCTGCGATATCGTGCGCGATATGTCGGCCCGCGTGCAGTTCGTGTTCATCACTCACAACAAGAGCACCATGGAGCTCGCCTCCCAGTTGGTCGGCGTAACCATGAACGAACCGGGCGTGTCGCGCCTGGTCACGGTCGACGTCGACGAGGCCGTGCGGCTGGCGGCGGTCTGAGCGCGCCCGGTGTGCACGGCATGATGTCGGAGTTGCGCTGGACGCTGCTGATACTCGGGGTGGTGTTCATCGCGGCGCTCGCCTGGTGGGAGCGGCATCGCCCGCGCCAGGCGAGCCGCAGCAGCGCGGCGGAGCGCACGGCAGCGCGTGAGCCGGCCGCGGACGCAGCGCCGCGCACCCTGCGTGAGCCGACTCTCACCCTGCCGCAGATGCGCGCCCGCGATCCGCTGGCGATGCACGAGCTGCCGGTCGTCGAAGTCGCGCGCGATCTGCCCTCCGTGCCGGTGCTCGGACCCGCGCCGCCCGATGGCGGGCACGTGAGGCCCGGGGACGAGCCGGCGGAACCGGTCGCGCCCGGCGTGATCGAATTCGAATTCGCCGGCGACGAGGCGCCCGCCGGCGAAGCGGCGGCGATGGACGCGGTTCACGGCGTGCCCGCGGGCGTGCCGCTCGAGTCGCTTCCGAGCCTGCCGCCGGCTGCCGCGCCGCTGGTCGACTGGCCGCCGGACGAGCGCCGCCGCATCGTCGCCTTGCGCCTGGTTGCGCCGCAGCCCGAGCGCTTCGCGGGCCGTTCGTTGCGCCAGGCGCTGGCGGCGGAGGGCTTCGTGCTCGGCCGCTTTGCGATCTTCCACAAGCCCGACGAGGAACAGCGCGCCGTGTTGAGCGCCGCGAGTCTCACCCGGCCGGGTACCTTCGATGTCGAGACGATGGACTCGCAGCACTACGGCGGCCTGTCGCTGTTCGCGGTGCTGCCGGGGCCCAAGCCCCCGCCGCAGGCCTTCGACGAACTGGTCATCACCGCGCGCAACCTCAACGAGCGCCTGTGCGGGATCCTGCAGGACGAGCAGGGCAGCCCCCTGACCGCCGCGCGCATCGCGCTGCTGCGCGAGCGGCTGAGTGCCGGGGCGCCTTCGTGACAGAGGCGGCGGCAGCGCGCGCTGCCGGGTTGCGTGCGCAGATAGCGCAACACGATTACCACTACTACGTACTCGATGAGCCGCTGATTCCCGACGCCGAGTACGACCGGCTGATGCGGGAGTTGCGCGCGCTGGAAGAGGCGCACCCCGAGCTGATCACGCCGGACTCCCCGACGCAACGCGTGTCGGGCACACCGGGCGCCAGCTTCGGCGAGGTGGTGCACAAGGTGCCGATGCTGTCGCTCGATAACGCCTTCACCGAGGAGGATCTGCAGGCGTTCGACCGGCGCATCCACGAGCGCCTCGGCGTCGCGGGCGAGCTCGACTACGTTGCGGAACCCAAGTTCGACGGGCTGGCGGTGACGGTGATTTACCGTGACGGCCTGCTCGAGCGCGCGGCCACCCGCGGCGATGGCGTCAGGGGCGAAGACGTTACCGCCAACGTGCGCACCATCCGCGCCGTGCCGCAGCGGCTGCGCGCGCAGGCGCCGGCACTGCTCGAGGCGCGCGGCGAGATCTTCATGCCGCTGGCGCGCTTCGAGCGCATGAACGAGCAGGCGCGTGCACGCGGCGAGAAGGTGTTCGTGAATCCGCGCAATGCGGCCGCCGGCAGCCTGCGGCAGCTGGATGCGCGTATCACCGCCGCGCGGCCGCTGGCGGCGTTCTTCTATGGCCTCGGGGAGCTGGAGGGCGCCAGCCTCCCGGAGCGCCAGGGGCAGCTGCTGCAGTGGCTGCGCACGCTGGGGTTGCCGGTGTGCCCGGACACGCGGGCGGTGCGCGGAGTTGCCGGGTGCCTCGCGTACTATCGCGACATGGGCGAGCGGCGCAGCTCGCTTCCCTATCAGATCGACGGTGTGGTCTACAAGCTCGACCGGCGCGCCGACCAGGAGCGCCTTGGATTCCTGTCGCGGGCCCCCCGCTGGGCGATCGCCCACAAGTTTCCCGCCGACGAGGCACTCACCGTCGTGAAGGGAATCGAGTTTCAGGTCGGGCGCACCGGGGCGCTCACCCCGGTCGCGCGCCTGGAGCCCGTGTTCGTGAGCGGTGTGACGGTGAGCAACGTCACCCTGCACAACATCGACGAGGTGCACCGCAAGGACGTGCGGGTCGGCGACACCGTGGTGGTGCGTCGTGCCGGCGACGTAATCCCCGAAGTGGTCAGCGTCATCCTGGACAAGCGCCCGCAGGATGCCGTACCCGTGCAGCTGCCGCAGTCCTGTCCGGTGTGCGGCTCACAGGTGTTGCGCGTGGAGGGCGAGGCGGCGGCGCGTTGTACCGGCGGGTTCACCTGTCGCGCGCAGCGCCAGGAGGCGCTCAGACACTTCGCCAGCCGTCGGGCGCTCGACATCGAGGGCCTGGGCGACAAGCTCATCGAGCAGCTGGTGGAGCGTGAGATGGTCAAGTCGCCCGCCGATCTGTATGCGCTGACGCTGCCGCAGCTGTCGCAGCTCGAGCGCATGGGCGAGAAGTCGGCCGCGAACCTGCTGGCGGCCATCGAGAAGAGCAAGAACACGACGCTGCCGCGGCTGCTGTACGGGCTCGGCATCCGCGAAGTGGGCGAGGCAACCGCGCTCGCGGTGGCGCGGCACTTCGGCACGCTCGAGCGGCTGATGGGCGCAGACGAGAGCGCGATCCGGCAGGTTCCGGATGTGGGCCCGGTGGTCGCCGCGCACGTCGCCGCGTTCTTTGCATCCGAGGAGCACCGTAGGGTTATCAAGGCCTTACGTGACAAAGGTGTTAAATGGCCTGATATCGAGCGGGCGGACGCGGCGGGGCCGCCGGCGCTCTCCGGACGCACGGTCGTCATCACCGGCACACTCGGGAGCATGAGCCGCGAGCAGGCGCAGGAGGCGCTCACCGCGCGCGGCGCCAGGGTGTCGGGGAGCGTATCGAAGAAGACCAGCTTCGTCGTCGCAGGGAGCGAGGCGGGCTCGAAGCTGGCGAAGGCCCGCGAGCTGGGCGTGCCGGTGCTCGATGAGCAGCAGCTCATCGCCCTGCTCGGCGGCGAGAGCGGCGGCTGACCCGAGCGCGCACTTTCAGGCGCGAGCGCGTCCGGCGCCGGCGACGGGCGGCGCGCACCCGCCGGCGAGGAAACGGAGCCGCGCTTCAGCCTTTCGGTGCGGGCGAGGCGGCGGGCGGTGGCGCAGCGGCCGGTGGCGCCGCCGCTGCAGCGGGCTTCGGTTCAGTAGCGGGCGCGCCCGGGGCTTGCCCGGCGGCCGGCTTGTCGAGGAGCTTCTCGATCTTGGCGTTGTGCATCAGCTCGTCCGTGTAAGTGCGGAACTTCTTGTTCTGCGCCACCTGCTCCAGGCGCTGGCGCACCTGATCGAACGGGGGCGGTGTCAGCTCGCGCGTGTCGAGCAGCTGGATGACGTGCCAGCCGTACTGCGTCTGTACCGGCTTGTGAGTGTATTCCCCGGCCTTGAGCGCCATCACGGCGCCGGAGAATTCCGCCACCATGCGGTCGGGGGTGAACCAGCCGAGATCGCCGCCGTTGCTCTTGGAGGAATCCATCGATTCCTGTTTCGCGAGCGCGTCGAACTTCTCGCCCTTGTCCAGGCGCGCGACGATCTTTTGAGCGAACGGCTCGGTGGCCACCAGGATGTGACGCGCGTGGTATTCCAGCCTGGGCATGTCGGCGATCTGCGTCTCGTATTCCGCGCGCAGCTCCTGCTCGGTGGGCTTGCGGTCCTTCAGGTAGCGATCCGACACCGCCTGCTGCAGCACGTTGAGGCGCGACAGCTCGAGGAGCGCGGCGCTATCGCCGCTCTTGTCGAGACCTTCCTTGAGCGCTTGCGCGCCCACGAGCCGGGCGCGGATCAGGTTGTCGAGCGCGAGCTCGCGCTGCTGCGCGGTGAGTTCCGCGGAAGTCTTGCCGGTGATCCCCTTGATGTAGAACTCGTAGAAATCGCGGCTGATGGGGCTGCCGTTCACGGTCGCAACCGGCGGCGAGGTGTCGCCGGTCGTCCCGGCGGTCTTGGGCTGGCAGGCGCCGAGCGCAGCAAGGGCAGCCAGAAGGAGGATACGGGAGTGGTTCATACTGAGCTTCCGGTAACGGTTGACTGTTGGAACGGTGGGGTCGCGGTCAGATGCCTTCTTCGGGGGTGCGCGCGATGATGTTCAGGGCGTGCACGGCTCCGCTCATGAGGGGCGCGACTGCGGCATAAACCAGCCGGTGACGCTCGAGCTGGCTGCGGCCGCGGAAGGCATCCGACACCAGCGTGACGCGAAAGTGACCGCCGCCGCGCGCGCCGGGGTGGCCGGCGTGGCGTGCGCTATCGTCGACGATCTCGAGCGAGGCGGGCGCAAGCGCGCGCTCGATCGCGGTCCGCATCTGCACCATGACCGACTCACCCATGGGGGGTTCCGGGTTCGGCGCGCAGGGCGCCCGGGCGGGTGCTGAGCCACAGCACCTGCAGTGCGACGAACGCGAAGGTCAGGAGAGTAAGTCCGAACATCTTGAAGTTGACCCAGGCGCGCTCGCTGGCGTAGTGCGCTACCGCAAGGTTGAGTGCGCCGAGCGCGGCATAGAACGCCGCCGACCACAGGTTGAGCCGCCGCCACAACGCACCGCTCACCTGCAGCCGCTCCTCGAGCGCCGGAGCGAGGACGCGCTGCGTGAGCGTGCGCTCGCCGATCCAGAAACTCGCGATGAAGGCGGCGCTCACCGCCCAGAAGAGCACGGTCGGCTTCCACTGGATGAAGAGCCGATTGTGCAGCAGCAGCGTCGCCGCGCCCAGAATCAGCACCAGCACCGCTGACAGCGCATGCAGCGGCGGGATGCGCCGTTGCCGCAACCAGTCGAGGGCGAGCAGCGCCACCATCGCAGCCATGAGCACCGCGGTGGCCGCGTACAGCCCGCCGAGACGATAGGTCACGAAGAACGCCACGAGCGGCGCCAAGCCGGTAAGAGCCTGCATGGGAGCGGTGCGCGAGGGTCCTTAAGTCGAGGGTGTACGCCGCAAACGGCCGCGTATATTGTCACGCGCCGCGTGTAACTTCCATTGGCATAGGGTTTTGGCCGAGTACCTCAAACTACACCCCGTTGATCCGCAGCTGCGGCTCATCCGCCGCGCAGCGGAGCTGGTGCGCTCCGGAGGCGTCATCGCCTATCCGACCGATTCCTGTTACGCGCTCGGCTGGCACATCGGCGACAAGGGCGCGCTGGAGCGCGTGCGCCGCATCCGTCAGGCCGACCGTCATCACCACTTCACCCTGGTGTGCGCGAATCTTGCGGAGGTCGGGCGCTTCGCGCGGCTCGACACCTGGCAGTTCCGCATACTGCGCGCCTGCCTGCCCGGCCCGTATACGTTCCTGCTGCGCGCCACACGCGAGACGCCGCGCCGCCTGCAGCACGCGCGACGGCGCACCATCGGCGTGCGCATCCCCGACCATCCGGTGCCGCGCCTGCTGCTCGCCGAGCTGGGCGAGCCGCTGATGAGCTCCACGCTGATCCTGCCTTCGGATCCGCAGCCGCTGACCGAAGGGCGCGAGATCCAGGCGCGACTCGAGCACGAGATTGACGCGGTACTGGATGGCGGGGACTGCGGCATCGAGCCGACGACGGTGGTCGATCTGTCAGTGACGCCGCCGGTGATCGTGCGCAAGGGCAAGGGCGATCTCGGCCCGATCACGGGGCGTGCGCTATAATTGCGTTCGTGAGCCACAGCCTTATCGTCGTGGGCCGCGCGCGCTTCCCGCGCCCGGCCGCCAACCGCCGCCCCGCATCCGCTCCCGCAGCCCCGCTGCGGCGACCCACGTGAGTTCGCCGGCGCCGGCGCGGCGCGTCCTGTCCGGCATGCGGCCCACCGGCCGGCTGCACCTCGGCAACTATCACGGCGCGCTGCGCAACTGGGTGGAACTGCAGTACCAGTACGAGTGTTTCTTCTTCGTGGCCGACTGGCACATGCTCACGACCGGCTACGACGAGACCCTGCACCTGCAGGAGCAGGTACGCGACGTGCTCATCGACTGGCTGGCGGCCGGCCTCAATCCCGGGGTCGCCACGCTGTTCATCCAGTCGCACGTGCCCGAGCACGCGGAGCTGCACCTGCTGCTGTCGATGATCACCCCGCTCGCATGGCTCGAGCGCGTACCCAGTTACAAGGATCAGCAGGAGCAGCTGAAGGAAAAGGACCTCGCGACCTACGGCTTCCTCGGCTACCCGCTGCTGCAGAGCGCCGACATCCTCGTTTACCGTGCCGCCTACGTGCCGGTGGGCGAGGATCAGGTGGCGCACGTGGAGCTCACCCGCGAAACCGCGCGGCGCTTCAACCACCTCTACGGGCGTGAGCCGGACTTCGAGGCGAAGGCGGAGCGCGCCGTGAAGAGCCTCGGTGGACGCAACACCACCAACTACCGGCAATTGCGCCGCAAGTTCCAGGAGACCGGCGATACCGAATCGCTGCATCGCGCCCAGGCGCTGGTGCAGAGCAACAACCGCATCACGGTGGCCGATCGCGAGCGGCTGTTGGGGTTTCTCGAAGGCACCGGGGTGACGATCCTGCCGGAGCCGCAGGTGTTGCTCACCGCGACGCCGAAGGTGCCGGGGCTGGATGGCCGCAAGATGTCGAAGTCCTACGGCAACACCATCGGGCTGCGCGAAGAGCCCGATCAGGTAGTGCAGAAGCTGCGTGCCATGAAGACCGATCCGGCGCGCGTGCGGCGCACCGATCCGGGCGACCCGGAGAAGTGTCCGGTGTGGGATCTGCACAAGATCTATTCCGACGACAGCACCCGCAAGTGGGTGAACGAGGGTTGCCGCAGCGCCGGGATCGGCTGCCTGGAATGCAAGCAGCCGCTGATCGACAGGATCGTGGAGGAGATCGGCGGCATGCGCCGGCGCGCCCAGGAGTTCGAGGACAACCCGGAACTGGTGCGCGGGATCGTCGCCGAGGGCGCCGACAAGGCGCGCGAGGTCGCGCGCCAGACCCTGGACGAAGTCCGGCGCACCATGCATCTGCGCCCCGACTGACAGCGCTGCGCCGGAACACACATGAAGCAAAAGCCGGAACTGAGGATCGTGGTCTCCAACACGCCGTCGCAGCCGGCTACCCCGGTCGCGCCGCCGCAGCAGGCGGAGATGCCGTTCGCAGTCGTGAACGGGGAGCCCATCTCGCAGCTGCCACGCGACCTGTACATTCCGCCGCAGGCCCTGGAGGTGTTTCTCGAGGCCTTCGAAGGCCCGCTCGACCTGCTGCTGTACCTCATCCGCCGGCAGAACCTGAACATACTGGATATCCCGCTGGCGGAGATCACGCGCCAGTACATGCAGTACATCGAGCTCATGCAGGAGCTGCAGCTGGAGCTCGCGGGGGAGTATCTGGTGATGGCGGCGACGCTCGCGGAGCTCAAGTCGCGCATGCTGCTGCCGCGGCCCAAGCTCGATGAGGATGGGGAAGAGGACCCGCGCGCGGAGCTGGTACGGAGGCTGCAGGAGTACGAGCGCTTCAAACGCGCCGCCGCCGGGATCGACGAGCTGCCGCGCCTGGAGCGCGACGTGTGGCCAACTTCAGCGGAGCTCAAGGAACGCCAGCTGCTGCGCGCGCTGCCGCACATCGCGCTGCAGGAAATGCTGGTCGCATTCAAGGATGTCGTGGTGCGCGCGCAGATGTTCGCCCACCATCACATTCAGCGCGAGCGGCTGTCGGTGGGCGAGCGCATGAGCGAGATCCTCGCAGCCCTCGGTGCTGGCGCGGGCTTCGTGCCGTTCCAGCAGCTGTTCCGGCCCGCGGAAGGGCGTATGGGTGTCACCATCACCTTCGCCGCGATTCTCGAGCTCATGCGCGAGGGGTTGATCGACATCGTGCAGGCGCAGGCCTATGCGCCGCTGCACGTGCGCGCCGCCAATCCAGGCCCCATGCTGCGCGTCGTGACCGACAACACGGAAGCTGCGGCGCGCGCCGATGAGGATCTCTCATGAATGAGTCATACGTCAGGAACGTCATCGAGGCAGCGCTGCTGGCCGCGGGAACGCCGCTGCCGGTGGCGGAGCTCACGCGGCTGTTCGAGGACAGTGCGCGCCCGAGCGCGCAACAGGTGCGTGCGGCGCTCGCCGCCCTGGCGGCGGAGTACTCGGGGCGTGGCATCGAGCTGAAGGAGACGGCCAGCGGCTTTCGCATCCAGGTGCGGCGCGAGCTGGCCGCGGAAATCTCCCGTCTGTGGCCGGAGCGCGCGCCGCGTTACTCGCGGGCGCTGCTGGAGACCCTGGCGCTGATCGCCTACCGCCAGCCGATCACGCGCGCCGAGATCGAGGCGGTGCGCGGCGTCGCCGTCAACCCCAACATCATCAGGACCGTGATCGAGCGCAACTGGGTGCGCGTCGTCGGTCACCGCGACGTTCCCGGCCACCCGGAACTGCTGGGCACGACGCGCGAGTTCCTCGACTATTTCGGCTTGAAGAGCCTCGATGAGCTGCCCCCCCTGGCCGAGATCAGGGCCATGGGAGACATCAACCTGCAGCTGGGGCTGGCGGACGAGGGCGCCCTCGCTGCGGGCGAGGACGCCGCCGCGGCGGCGCCAGATCCGGCCGCGCAGAGCGAGGCGGGTACCGACACCGCGGACAGCGACGAGAGCCTCGAGGACGACGAGCTCTCCGCCGAGGGCGGCGGTTCGCGCGAGCTCGTGGCCGGGTCCCGCGATCTGGACGGCTGATGCCCCGCGGCCCGGCGCGCGCAGGCGGCAGGCGTCGCGCCGGTCACAGACGTTCGCGCGACGCTGCGGCGGCGCGCCCGCGCGCGCCACTCGAAGCGGCTGCGCAGGCCGAGCGGCTGCAGAAGATGCTCGCCCGCGCCGGGCTCGCGTCACGGCGCGAAGCGGAAGCGTGGATCCGCGCCGGCCGCCTCACCATCAACGGACAGGTGGCAGAGCTCGGCGCGCGGGTCGCGCCCCGCGACCGGGTACGCCTCGACGGACGTCTGGTGCGCGCGCGCGCAGCCGCCGCGGGGGTACGGGCATTCGTCTGTCATCGCTCACCGGGCGAACCCTTGAGGACGCCTGCGCTGCCCGCTGCTGACCCCGGGGCGGAAACGCCGCGGACGGCGCTGCTCGAGCGTCTGCCGCGCCGCGCGGGACGGCGCTTCATCCCCGTGAGTCCCATGCCACGCGTGGATGGGGGCCTCGAGCTCGTCACCTCCGACGGCGAGCTCGCGATGCGGCTGCAGCGCGCGGTGCACGCGCTGGTGAGCGAATTCGGGGTACGGGTGCGCGGTGAACTGAATGCCGGGCAGCTCGAGGGCATTCGCGGCGGGGCGCTCGACAGCGGCGCACGCCTCACGGTCGAGCGCTGCGAGGCCGCCGGCGGGGAGGCCGCCAATCGCTGGTACACGCTCGGGGTGCGCGGCGCGAGCGGCAAGGAGGTGCGGCAGCTGTTCGAGCGCCAGGGTGCGCTGGTGAGCCGCGTGTTGCGCACCCAGCTCGGACCGGTGAGGCTCGAGCGCTCGCTGGCGCGGGGTCAGTTTCGCGAGCTAACCCAGGAGGAGGCGCGCGCGCTGGTGCCGGACTACGCTGCGACGGGCGAGGGCTGAGCATCGAAGGATCTGCCGCTGACGCCGCGGCTCGCCGGACCCAACAGCGCGATGTAGGGACCCGTGAGCGCCTCCGGCAGGGGCAGGGTCTCGATGTCCTCCGCCGGATAGGCCTGGCGGCGCATGGCGGTGCGCGCGCGTCCGGGGTTCAGCGCGTTCACGCGTACGTGGCTGATGCCTTCCAGCTCCGCGGACAGCACCTGCGACAGGCCCTCGACGGCAAATTTGGATACCGCGTACGCGCCCCAGTAGGCGCGGCCGTGGCGGCCCACCGCGCTGGCCGTGAATACCACGGAGGCATCGGCGGACTTCTTCAGCGCCGGCAGCAGCACCTGCGTCAGCGCAAAGGCGGCGGTGACATTGACGTGCAGCACGCGACACCAGGTCGGCACGTCGTAGTGCTCGATGGGCGACAGGGTGCCGAGAAGCGCTGCGTTGTGCAGCAGGCCATCGAGGCGCCCGTAGCGCTCGAGCACCGCATCCGCTACCCGGTCGTAGTCCGCGGCCAGCGCCCGCTCCAGATCGAGCACCGCGATGCTGGCTTCGGGCGCGCTGCCGGCGGCGATCTCGGCGTGCACGGCTTCGAGCTTGCTCACATTGCGGCCGATCAGAATGACGCTCGCCTGGTGCCGGGCGCAGGCGAGCGCGACCGCGCGGCCGATGCCATCGCCTGCGCCGGTGATGGCGATCACCCGTCCGGCCAGCTCAGCGGCAGCTGCGAGATGTGTGCGGGGATCGAACGCGGCACTCACGCTCTCAAACCTCCCTTTAGTCCGCCCGCAGCGCGAAGCGGCCGGCATCGGCCCGCCGCGCCGCGCGCCACGCGCGCCAGGCATCGAGCGGCGCGTGATGGTCGCTCGAGGTGATGGCGCCGGGCAAGGCGCGCTCCGCCCGCCGCGAGTGGCCACTAGCGAGCGCCGCCCAGACCAGAAGGCCCCGCAGCGGTGCTTGCTGGTGCCGCGCCAGCGTCGCGACGCTTGCGGCCAGCGCCGCGCGCACCTGCCGATGCCGCGTGCGCACCAGCCCGGCAAGCTCCGCCGCCCACGGCGGCTGGGCGAGGGTCTGCGGGGGTGCGTGTGCGTGCGCGAGCTCATCGAGCGGCAGCCGCAGCCGGCCGGCGCGCGCATCGCGCGCCAGAGCATTGAGCATCTCGATCTCGCGCAGCCCGCGGCCCAGGGCGCGGCAGCTGTCGGGGGCGATCCCGGGGAGCGCGAACCGCGCCAACGGCTCGACCAGCGCCACGCTCCAGCGCTCGCAATACGCCGTCAGCTCGCGACGGGTGTCGAAGGTGGCCGCCGCCAGATCCCACATGGCCGTGTCGACCAGTCCGGTGAGTCCGGCGAGTGGCGCGAGATCGCCGGGCGCGAAGCTTGCGGCCAGCGCGCGTGTGAGCGGATGCGCCGGCCGCCCTTGCGCGCAGCGCTCGCACTCATCGCGCCACCAGCCGAGGCGCGCATGCGCGACCTGGTGATCGAGCCGCGCGCTCAGACTCGCGGCGATTTCGCTCTCGATGCCGCACAACGCCGCCAGCAGCGGGCGCTGCGCCACCGGGAAATAGAGCCGGGCCAGGACGCGCGTCGGCGGCCACTCAGGCCTTACGGGCATTAGGCCCGTCCGCCGCGGCGGGCGGTTCAGCCTCGGCGGGCGGCTCAGCGACGGTGGGCGTGCCGGGGTTGCGCACCAGCTGCCCGATCGGCTCGAGCTCCGCGAGCGGCGCGTCCGCGGTGACGCCCAGCTCGCTGAAGCGTCGCGCCTGCGGCAGCACCTGGCGCTCGAGTGAGCCGACGGCCGCGTTGTAGGCTTCCACCGCGCTGCCGAGACGCTGCCCCATGCGGCCGAGATGTCCGTTGAAGGTTCCGAGCCGCCGGTACAGCTCCTGGCCCAGGTCGCGGATCAGGGCCGCGTTGCGCGCCACGGCCGACTGCCGCCAGCCGTAGGCCACCGCCTTGAGCAGGGCGATGAGGGTCGAGGGCGTGGCAATGATCACGCTCTGGCCGAGCGCGGTCTCGAGCAGCTCCGGGCGCTCGGCGAGCGCCGCGGAGAGAAACTGATCGCCGGGCAGGAACAGCACGGCAAACTCCGGGCTGCGCTCGAACTGTGTCCAGTAGCTCTTGGACGCGAGCTCCCGTACGCGCGTCTCGACCTGTTGGGCGTGTCGCTTGAGCGCCTGCTGGCGCTCCTCGTCCGTGGGCGCCTCGAGGGAGGCGAGATACGCGTCGAGCGGCGTCTTTGCGTCGATCACCAGGTCGCGTGCATCGGGCATGTGTACGACCAGATCCGGACGCAACGCGCCTTCCTCGCCGACCACCTGCAGCTGCTCGGTGAAGTCGCAATGCTCGCTGAGGCCGGCGAGCTCCACCAGGCGGCGCAGTGTCAGCTCGCCCCAACGGCCGCGCACCTCCGGGCGGCGCAGCGCGGTGACCAGATTGCGCGTCTCGCGCTGCAGCTGCGCCTGGCCGCCGGCGAGCGTCTCGATCTGGGTGCGCAGGGTCGTGAAGGCGTCGCGGCGCTCGCGCTCGAGTGCCTGCACCTGCGCCTCGGTGCGCTCGAGCGCGGCGCGCAGCGGCTCCACCAGATGCGCGATCGCCAGCTCGCGTTCCTTGAGTGCGCCCTCGGCGACGACCTGGTCGCGCCCGAGCGCCTCGCGTGAGAGGCGCAGGAACAACTCGCTGTTGGTGCGCAGTGTCTCGCCGGCGAGGGAATCGAACGCGGCACGCAGGCGCGTCTCGGACTGCTCGAGCAGCTTCAGCCGGTCCGCGTCCTGCAGGACGCTCGATTCCAGGCGCACCTGCGCGGCCGCCAGCTCGATCCGCAGCGCCTCGATGCGCCACACGGCGCGCAGCTGCGCCACCAGCGCGCCCAGCACCGCGCCGGTGGCGAGCGCGGCCGCGGCAACGATGAAGATGACGAGGCTGCTCATCGCCGGAAATGGGCCAGGTAGTTCACGCTGACATTGCCGCTCAGCGCCACGCGTCCGGTGAAGGGGTTGAGCTCGATGCCCGCCATGGCACTCAAGGTGAGCCCGGCGGCGCGCGCCCAGCGCGCCAGCTCCGCCGGGCGGATCAGCCGCTCATACTCGTGCGTGCCGCGCGGGATCAGACCGAGGAGGTATTCCGCGCCGACGATCGCCAGCAGGAAGGATCTGAGGTTGCGGTTGAGGGTCGAGACGAACAGCGCGCCGCCGGGCCGCAGCAGGCGCGCCAGCGTCGCCGTCATGGCGGCGGGGTCGGGAACGTGCTCGAGCATTTCCATGCAGGTGACCACATCGAATGCGGCCGGCTCGGCGGCCGCCACCTCTTCCGCGGCGATGAGGCGGTAATCCACGGCGAGTGCGGATTCGGCAGCGTGCAGACGCGCGACCTCGATCATGCCGGGCGCCAGGTCGATGGCGGTGACGCGCGCCCCGGCGCGCGCCAGTGCCTCAGCCAGCAGGCCCCCGCCGCAGCCCACGTCCAATACGCGGCTGCCGGCGAGAGCCGTGCGCTCCGCGATGAACTGCGCACGCAGTGGATTCAACAGGTGCAGGGGACGAAACTCCCCGCGCGGATCCCAGAACGGCGAAGCGCTGGCCTCGAACTTCGCCAGTTCCGCGCCATCGGCGTTCACGCGGCGGCCTCCATCCGTATGCGCTGTGCCCAGCGCGCGGGGAGCCCGGCGAGCTCCTGTTCGTCGAACACCACGAGGCGCGCACCGCTCACGGCGACCCGCCCGGCCGTCCACACATCGCTCACCTGGCTGCGCGTCGCGGCAAATGTGATGGCGTCCTCGATTGCCGCGGCCGGCTGGCAAGCGAGTGCTCCGAGATCGATGCAGATGAGATCGGCGGCCTTGCCGGGCTCGATCGATCCGATCTGTGCCTGCAGTCCCAGCACCGTGGCGCCGCCGAGCGTCGCCATGCGCAACGCCTCCCCGGCCCCGAGGCCGGAGTGCAGCGCCGCGCTGCGCGCCTCCGCCAGCACGTCGAGCGCGCCGGAGGCGGCCGGGCTGTCGGTGCCGAGGCCGGTGCGGTTGCCCGCGAGCGCCACGACCGGTGAGCGTGCGCCGAGGCGCAGATCCGCCTGCGGGCAGGCGACGAGGCTCGCGCCGTGGCGCGCCAGCAGTTCCAGATCTGCGCCGTCGCAGACACCGGCACCGATCGCGGTGAACCCCGGGCGCAGCAGGCCGAGCGCATGGAGCTGACGCAGCGGACCGGCAGCGCGTTGCGGGCGCGCGCTGTCCTGCACGCCGGCGTCGGCGGATTCTGCCGGACCGGCCAGCTCCGCCAGATGCACGGCGACGCGGGCGTCGAGCTCATCCGCCACGCGCCGCACGCGCATGAGCAGCGCCTCGCTCATGGCGTGCACCGTCAGCGGCGCGAAATACAAGCCGATGCGTGAATCCGAGCGGTACTCGTCCCAGAGTCGTTCGGCCCTGGCCAGGTGCGCAGTCGCGTTCTCGGCCCAGGGCGTGGGAGCGTCCGCCACCGGCAGACCGATGGCCGCGCGCATGTGGGCCGCTGCGGCGGCGCGCGCCGCTTCCTCCGGAAACAGGCTCAGGTCCGCGAAGCAGGTGATCCCGGCACGCAGCATCTCGGCCAGCCCCAGGCGCGTCCCGTCGCGCACGAAGTCCGCGCTCAGGCAACGCTGTTCCAGCGGAGCCAGGGTTTCGGTCAGCCAGCGCCACCGCGGGCCGCGCACCGGCAAGCCGCGCAGCAGCGTGTGACAGGCGCGGGTGTGGGCGTTCACCAGGCCCGGCAGCAGCGCATGCCGCTCGCGCACCACGCGCTCGCGGATCTCGAAGCGTGCGCGCAGTTGCGCGGCGGGACCCATGGCGAGGATGCGTCCGGCGGACACCGCCACCGCGTGATCGGCGAGCGCGGTGTTGGCGGGCGCGATCGGCAGCAGCCAGCGGGGCTCGATCAGCAGGTCTGCGCATTCGCGGGTGGACATCGTTCTCTTGAGTGGACAGCGTTCCGCAGTATATCGGTGCCTGCCTGAGTGCGCGCGCCGCGCGGACCCGGCGCGGATAAGCCGCGGGGTGCGGCAAAGCGCCGGCCCGCGAGGCGCTTCGTGGTAGACTTGGTCTTTTATTTCACCGCAGTTTAATGGCTGATATCGCCCGCGAAGTCCTGTCGGTCAGTCTCGAAGACGAGATGCGGCACTCGTATCTCGACTATGCAATGAGCGTGATCGTCGGGCGGGCACTGCCTGACGTGCGTGACGGCCTCAAGCCCGTGCACCGCCGCGTGCTGCATGCCATGCGCGAGCTCGGCAACGACTGGAACAAGGCGTACAAGAAGTCCGCGCGCGTGGTCGGGGACGTGATCGGCAAGTACCACCCGCACGGCGACACCGCGGTATACGACACCATCGTGCGCATGGCGCAGCCTTTTTCCATGCGCTACCTGCTGGTCGACGGCCAGGGCAATTTCGGCTCGGTGGACGGCGACACGGCGGCCGCCATGCGCTACACCGAAGTGCGCATGTCGCGCATCGCGCACGAGCTGCTGGCGGACATCGACAAGGAAACGGTCGATTTCACGCCCAACTACGACGAGTCCGAGCTCGAGCCCTCGGTCCTGCCGACGCGCGTCCCGAACCTGCTGGTCAACGGGCAGACCGGCATCGCCGTGGGCATGGCGACCAACATCCCGCCGCACAATCTCACCGAGACCGTCAACGCGTGTCTCGCGCTGCTCGATGATCCGGCACTGCCTCTGGCAGCGCTGATGCAGCACATGCCGGGGCCGGACTTTCCCACCGGCGGCATCATCAACGGCGCGCAGGAAATCGCCACCGCCTATCGCACCGGCCGCGGCCGACTGTCGGTGCGCGCGCGCGTGAGCATCGAGGACGTCGGCAGGGGCGATCGCCAGGCGATCGTGGTCACCGAGCTTCCCTACCAGGTCAACAAGGCGCGTCTCATCGAGCGCATCGCCCAGCTGGTGCGCGAGAAGCTGATTGACGGCATCGCCGGCGACGGCCTGCGGGATGAGTCCGACAAGGACGGCATGCGCATCGTCATCGAGCTGCGGCGCGGCGAGGTCAGCGAGATCGTGCTCAACAACCTGTATGCGCAAACGCCCATGGAGACGGTGTTCGGCATCAACATGGTGGCACTGCAGGACGGCCAGCCGAAGCTGATGTCGCTGAAGGAGATGCTGGAGGCTTTCATCCGGCATCGCCGCGAAGTCGTCACGCGGCGCACCATCTACGACCTCGCCAAGGCACGCGAGCGGGCGCATATCCTCGAAGGCCTGGCCGTGGCGCTCGCCAACATCGACGCGGTGATTGCCCTCATCAAGGCTGCCGCCTCACCCCCCGAGGCCCGTACGGCGCTGCTGGCGCGCGCCTGGCCGCCGGGCGTCGTCACCGCTTTGCTGGAGCGTGCCGGCTCCATTTCCACCCGGCCCAAGGGTCTGCCCGCCGAGCTGGGCCTCGGCGCCGGGGTCTATCGGCTGTCGGAGGCGCAGGCGCAGGCCATCCTGGACATGCGCCTGCATCGCCTCACGGGCCTGGAGCAGGACAAGATCGTCGCCGAATACCGCGAGCTGCTCGAGAGTATCCGCGACCTGAGTGACATTCTCGCCCGTCCCGAGCGGCTGACGCAGGTGGTGCGCTCCGAGCTCCTCGAGATCCGCGAGGCGTATGGCGATGCGCGCCGTACCGAGATCAACCGCGATCATCTGGATCTCACCACCGAGGATCTGATCGAGCCGCAGGACGTGGTGGTGACGCTGTCGCACGCCGGTTACGCCAAGAGCCAGCCGCTCACCGAGTACCAGACGCAGCGCCGCGGCGGACGCGGCAAGACCGCCACCGCGGTCAAGGACGAGGACTTCGTCGAGAAGCTGTTCGTCGCGCATACGCACGACACCGTGTTGTGCTTTTCCAACCGCGGCAAGGTGTACTGGCTCAAGGTATACGAGCTGCCGCAGGCCGGACGCGGCGCGCGCGGCAAGCCGATGGTGAACCTGTTGCCGCTCGAGGAGGGCGAGAAGATCAACGCGCTGTTGCCGGTCAAGCAGTACGACGAGCAGCACTTCGTGTTCATGGCCACGCGCGCCGGCACCGTGAAGAAGACTCCGCTGGCGGCGTTCTCGCGGCCGCGTACCAGCGGGATCATTGCGGTCGACCTGCACGACAACGATCAGCTGGTCGGGGTGGCGATCACCGACGGTGAGCGCGAGATCATGCTGGTGTCGAGCGGCGGCAAGGCCATCCGCTTCCACGAGGGCGAAGTGCGCTACATGGGGCGTGAGGCGGCCGGTGTGCGCGGCATCCGTCTGGGAGCCGGCCAGGATCTGATCGCGCTGATCGTGGTGGGTGAAGGTCACGTGCTGACGGCCTCGGCCGCGGGCTACGGCAAGCGCACGCCGCTGGCGGACTTTCCGCCGCACGGCCGCGGCGGCCAGGGAGTGATTGCGCTGCAGACCTCGGACCGTAACGGCGTCACGGTCGCGGCGCTGCAGGTCATGCCGGGGCAGGAGATCATGCTCATCAGCTCCACCGGCACGCTGGTGCGTACCACGGTGGATGAGATCTCCGTGCAGGGACGCAACACCCAGGGCGTACGGCTCATCCGGCTCGGGGAAGGGGAGCGGCTGGTCGGCATCGGGCGCGTCGAGAGTCTGGATACCGGCGAGGAGGAGCCCCTTGCCGAGCGTGGTCCGCAGGCCGACGCAGGCGAGCCGGCCGCAGAGACCTAGGGCTCGTGCGCGTATTCAATTTCGCTGCGGGGCCGGCCACGCTGCCTGCGGAAGTCCTCGAACAGGTCCGCGAGGAGCTGACCGACTGGCATGGCTGCGGCATGTCGGTGATGGAAGTGAGTCATCGCAGCAAGGCCTTTGTTGCCGTAGCCCAGGAAGCCGAGCAACTGCTGCGCGAGCTGCTCGCCGTTCCGCAGCACTACAGGGTGCTGTTCCTGCAGGGCGGCGCCACCGGCCAGTTCGCCGCCATCCCGATGAACATCGCGCGTGCGGACTCCAGCGTCGATTACCTGAATACCGGGGTGTGGTCGAAGAAAGCGCTCGGCGAGGCCCGGCGCCTGACCGGCAAGGTCAACATCGCCGCCGATGAGGCGGCGTCGAAATACACCACCGTGCCGGCGCCGGACGCGCTCAGGCTGAGTGCGCACGCGGCTTACGTCCATTACACGCCCAACGAGACCATCGGCGGGGTGGAGTTCCCGTACGTCCCCGACACCGCGGGGGTGCCGCTGGTGGCCGACATGTCCTCGACCATCCTGTCGCGTCCCATCGCGGTCTCGAAGTTCGCTCTCATCTACGCGGGCGCCCAGAAGAACATCGGTCCCGCGGGTCTCGTGGTGGTCATCGTGCACCAGGATCTCACGGGCAAGGCGCGCCCGGGTACGCCGGCGGTGTGGGACTACCAGGGGATGGCCGATGAGGGTTCGATGCTCAACACGCCGCCGACTTTCGCGTGGTACTGCGCGGGGCTGGTGTTTCGATGGCTGAAGGCGCAGGGCGGGCTGGCCGCGGTCGGCGAGCGCAACCGCGCCAAGGCCGAACTGCTGTACAGCGCGATCGACGCGTCGGGTTTTTACGCCAACCCGGTCGCGGTGTCATGCCGCTCATGGATGAACGTGCCGTTCACGCTCGCCGTGCCCGAACTGGATGCGCGCTTTCTCGCCGCGGCGCGCGCGGCGGGACTTGCCAACCTCGAGGGTCACCGCTCCGTGGGCGGCATGCGCGCGAGCCTCTACAACGCGATGCCGCTCGCGGGCGTGCAGGCCCTGGTGGCTTTCATGCAGGAATTTGAGCGCCGCCACGGCTGACATCGCATGACCTACCGCATTCTCACGCTCAACGACATCAGCCCCCGCGGCCTGGCGCGACTGCCGCGCGAGCGCTACGAAGTGGGCGCCGCGGTGACGCGCCCGGACGCGATCCTGGTGCGCTCCGCCGACCTGCACGGCTTCGGGGTTGCGCCGGGCGTGCGCGCCATCGGCCGTGCCGGGGCGGGCGTCAACAACATCCCGGTCGCGGAGATGAGCCGGCGCGGCATTCCGGTGTTCAACACGCCGGGCGCCAACGCCAACGCGGTCAAGGAGCTGGTGCTCGCGGGCCTGTTGCTGGCGGCGCGCAACATCGGGCCGGCGTGGCTGTTCGCGCGCGCACTCGAGGGCGATGACGAGGCCGTCGAGGCGGCGGTGGAGCAGGGCAAGAAGAACTTCGTGGGCTTCGAGCTGCCCGGACGCGCGCTCGGAGTCGTGGGCCTGGGCGCCATCGGCGTCGAGGTGGCGAACTCCGCCCTGGCACTGGGGATGAGGGTGCTCGGCTACGACCCGCAGCTCACGGTGCAGCGCGCCTGGCAGCTGTCCTCGAGCGTCGAGCAGGCGCTGTCGCTCGAGGATCTGTTCACGCGCGCGGATGCGATCACGGTGCACGTGCCGCTGAACGAGCACACGCAGCAGCTGGTGAACGGCGCGCGTCTCGCGCTCGCGAAGCCCGACGCCACTCTCCTCAACTTCGCGCGCGCCGCCATCGTCGACACCCAGGCGGTGCTGGCAGCCCTCGATGCCGGCCGCCTGCATGCCTACGTGTGCGACTTCCCCAGCCGCGCACTCAAGGGTCACCCCCGGGTGGTGGCCCTGCCGCACCTCGGCGCCTCGACCGGCGAGGCCGAAGAGAACTGCGCCGTCATGGTGGCGGAGCAACTGCGCGACTTTCTCGAGAACGGCAACATCCGCAACAGCGTCAACTACCCGGAAGCAGTGCTGCCGCGGGTGCCGAACACCACGCGCTTGGGCGTCGCCAACAGCAACGTGCCCAACATGGTGGGCCAGATTTCCACCTGTCTCGCCGCCCGCGGCATCAACATCGCCGACCTGCTGAACAAGTCGCGCGGCGAATTCGCCTACACGCTCATCGACGCCGACGGCGCGGTCGGCGAGGACCTGCTGACGAGCCTGCGCGCCATCGACGGCGTGCTGTCCGCGCGCATCGTCTGACGGCAGCCCCTTGGGAACGCTCGCTCATGGCCCGTAAGAACAGCAAGCCGGCGCGCACCGTGCGGCGGCGTTCGCGCGCGGCGGCAACGCCGGGGGCGCCGGCGAGCGAGCGGGCATCCGCGCCGCAGCGGCTGGATCTGGAGCAGGTGCGCGGCCGCATCGACGCGGTCGATGAACAGATTCACGGGCTGATCAACGAACGCGCGCGCCTGGCGCAGCAGGTGGGGATTTCCAAGAGCAGCGACGGCCGCACGGTGGATTTCTATCGCCCGGAGCGCGAGGCGCAGGTGCTGCGGCTGGCGCGGGCGCGCAACGCCGGACCGTTGCGCGACGCGGAGGTGCTGCGCCTGTTCCGCGAGATCATGTCGGCGTGTCTCGCGCAACAGGAGCCGCTCAAAGTGGCGTTCCTCGGTCCCGAGGGCACCTTCACGCAGACCGCGGTGCTCAATCATTTCGGGCACTCGGTGCGCGCCCTGCCGCTCGCCTCGATCGATGAGGTGTTTCACGAGGTGGAAGCGGCGAGCGCCGATTTCGGGGTCGTACCCATCGAGAACTCCACCGAGGGCACGGTCAACCACACGCTGGATCGGTTCCTCACCTCGCCGCTGAAGATCTGCGGGGAGGTGGAGCTGCGTGTGCGCCATCACCTCATGGGCGCCATGAGCGCGCTGGCGCGCATCGAGCGCGTCTGCTCCCACCCGCAGTCACTCGGCCAGTGCCGGCAGTGGCTCGAGGAGCATCTGCCGGGTGTCGAGCAGGTGCCGGTATCCAGCAACGCCGAGGGCGCGCGGCGCGCGCGCGACGAGAAGGGCAGTGCGGCGATTGCGGGCGAGACCGCCGCGGAGGTCTACGGCCTCAAGATCCTGGCCGCGGAGATCGAGGATCGCGCCGACAACACCACGCGCTTTCTGGTGCTCGGGCGCAAGCTGTTCACGCCCAGCGGCGAGGATCGCACCACGCTGCTGGTATCCGTGGGCCACACCGATGCGCCCGGGGCGCTGTACCGGCTGCTCGAGCCGCTCGCGCGCCACCGCGTGTCGCTCACGCGCATCGAATCGCGGCCGTCGCGGCGGCGCAAGTGGGATTACGTGTTCTTCATGGACCTCGAGGGCCACGCCGATGAGCCCCACGTCGCCAAGGCGCTGGCGGCGCTGAAAAAGCGCGCCTCGCTGTTTCGCGTGCTCGGCTCCTATCCGCGGGCGGTGCAATGAGCGAACCCGGCGGCGCCCGTTATCGCATCAAGCCCGGCGGCAGCGTGAGCGGCACGCTCACGGTGCCGGGCGACAAGTCGATCTCGCACCGCGCGCTCATGCTCGGCGCGCTCGCCGAGGGCGACACGCACATCAGTGGCTTTCTGGCCGGCGAGGATTGCCTCGCCACGGCGCGGGCGCTGCAGGGACTCGGGGTGCACATCGAGCGGCCGCAAGACACGCAGGTGCTGGTGCACGGCGTGGGCGCACACGGACTCGCGGCGCCGCAGGCGCCGCTCGACATGGGCAATGCCGGCACCGCCATGCGCCTGATGATGGGCCTGCTGGCGCCGCAGAAATTCGACTCGACGCTCATCGGCGATGCCTCGCTCATGCGCCGGCCGATGGAGCGCGTCGCCGTGCCGCTGCAGATGATGGGAGCGCGCATCCAGACGCACCAGGGCCGGCCGCCGGTCGAGATCCGCGGCACGCCGAATCTGCGGGCCATTCACTACAGTCTGCCGGTGGCGAGCGCGCAGGTGAAATCCGCGGTCCTGCTGGCGGGACTCGCCGCCAGCGGGCGCACGCACCTGACGGAGCCGGTGCCCTCGCGCGATCACACCGAGCGCATGCTCGGCGCCTTCGGGGTGCAGCTGGCGCGCGAGGGGCGCAGCATCGCGATGGAAGGCGGGCAGACGCTGCGCGGCACGGCGGTGCGCGTGCCCGCGGATTTCTCCTCGGCCGCGTTTTTCCTGGTGGCGGGGTGCCTCGCCGCCGATCGTCCTCTGACCCTCATCAACATCGGCGTGAACCCGACGCGTATCGGTCTCATCGAGCTGCTGCGGCGCATGGGGGCGGACATCCGCCTGCACCCCTACACCGTGCCGGGTGGGCCTAACCCGGAGCCGGTCGCCGACATCGAGGTTCACCGCAGCGCCTTGCACGGCATCACGGTGCCCGAGGCGCTCATTCCCGGGTCGATCGATGAGTTTCCCGTGTTCTTCATCGCCGCCGCCTGCGCCAGCGGCGAGACCCTGGTTCGCGGGGCGCTGGAGCTGCGCGTCAAGGAGAGCGACCGGCTCGCCGCCATGGCGGCGGGACTCGGCCAGCTCGGCGTCGAGCACCAGCTGCTGCCCGATGGCCTGTGGATCCGCGGCGCGGACGCGCTCACGGGCGGCACGATCGACAGCTGCGGCGATCACCGCGTCGCCATGGCGTTCGCGGTCGCGGCGTTGAGGGCGCGCGCGCCCATCGAGATCCGGGACGTCGCCAATGTTGCGACCTCGTTTCCAGGGTTTGCAGGCACGGCGCGCGCGGCCGGCTTGGCCGTCGAGGCGCTCTGACGGAGCCTGATCAGGATGCCCCGCCCGCCAAGGTGTCCCATCGTCACCATCGACGGCCCGAGCGGCTCGGGCAAGGGCACCATCAGCCGCGCAGTCGCGCAGCATGTCGGCTGGCATCTGCTCGACAGCGGGGCGCTGTATCGGCTGGTGGCGCTCGCCGGCGTGTCCGCGGGTGCCGCGAGCGAGGATGTGCAGCGCCACGCCGAGCTCGCCGCGCGCATGGAAGTAACATTCGGTTCGGGCCCGGACGGTAGCGAGCGCGTATGGCTCGAGGGGCGGGATGTGACCGCGGCGATCCGCTCCGAAACCGCGGGCCAGGGGGCTTCACGGGTGGCGGCCTGGCCGGCGGTGCGCGCCGCGTTGCTCGAGCGTCAAAGGGCCTTCGCCATATCCCCCGGACTGGTGGCCGACGGCCGGGATATGGGCACCGTGGTCTTCCCCCAGGCGGACCTTAAGATATTCCTGACCGCGACCCTCGAGGAGAGGGCCCTGCGCCGCCATAAGCAGTTGAAAGACAAGGGGTCCGATGTTAGCCTTCCCGCCCTTTCGCGCGAGATAGCCGAGCGGGACATAAGGGACCAGACCCGTCAGGTCGCCCCGTTGAGACCTGCGCCGGACGCCTGCGTGATCGACTCGACCGGCCTTGAGGTCGAGGCAGTCGTGGGACGGGTGCTGGAACTGGGGGCCGCTCGTCGCTTGTGGCGCTGAAGCCGCTCGTCGCGATACGCACGGAAGGTGATTCGAGGTCGGCACGCGCAGGATGCGGGTGCCCGGTGCTTTTTCCCTGGGCCGCGGGATGAGGGTCCAGTGCAGGCACGCGATTGCGCGTGCAAAGTGAAGGTATGACAGAAAGTTTCGCCCAGCTCTTCGAGCAGAGTCTCGCCAATCAGCGCATCCGCCCGGGGATGATCCTCACCGGGCTCGTCATCGACGTCACCAGCGACGTCGTGATCGTCAATGTAGGCCTCAAGTCCGAGGCCGTGATTCCCCTCGAGCAGTTCAAGAACGAACGCGGCGAGGTGGAGGTCAAAGCCGGCGACCAGGTGGAGGTCGCCCTCGATTCGGTCGAGGACGGCACCGGCGAAACGCGCCTGTCGCGCGAGAAGGCCAAGCGCGCGCGCACCTGGACGCGCCTCGAAGAGGCATTCAACAAGTCCGAGATCGTGACCGGCGTCATCACGGGGCGCGTCAAGGGCGGCTTCACCGTGGAGATCGAAAACGTACGGGCATTCCTGCCCGGGTCGCTGGTGGACGTGCGCCCGGTGCGCGACACCTCCTATCTGGAAGGCAAGCCGCTCGAGTTCAAGGTCATCAAGCTTGATCAGAAGCGCAATAACGTCGTGGTGTCGCGTCGCGCCGTGGTTGAGCAGGAGTTTTCCGCCGAGCGCAGCGCGCTCATGGAGAACCTGCAGGAAGGCGCAGTGGTGCGCGGCACGGTCAAGAACCTCACCGACTACGGCGCGTTCGTCGATCTCGGCGGGATCGACGGCCTGCTGCACATCACCGACATGGCGTGGAAGCGCGTCAAGCATCCTTCCGAGGTCGTCAAGGTGGGCGACGAGGTCGAGGTGCGCATTCTCAAGTTCGACCGCGAGCGCTCGCGCGTGAGCCTGGGGCTCAAGCAGCTGGGCGCCGATCCGTGGCAGAACATCGCGCGCCGCTATCCGCCGAGCACGCGCGTGTTCGGTAAGGTCACCAACATCGCCGACTACGGCGCGTTCGTGGAGATCGAAGACGGCGTCGAGGGCCTGGTACACGTCTCGGAGATGGACTGGACCAACAAGAACGTCAATCCCGCCAAGGTGGTGCACACCGGCCAGGAAGTCGAGGTGATGGTGCTCGACGTGGACGAGGAGCGCCGTCGCATATCGCTCGGTCTCAAGCAGTGCCAGGCGAACCCGTGGAAGGAGTTCGCCGAGAACTACAACAAGGGCGACAAGGTGGCGGGCCAGATCAAGTCGATCACCGACTTCGGTATTTTCATCGGGCTGCAGGGCAACATCGACGGGCTGGTGCACCTGTCGGATATCTCCTGGGACCTGCCGGGCGAAGAGGCGGTGCGCAACTACCAGAAGGGCCAGCAGCTCGAGGCCATGGTGCTGTCGATCGACCCGGAGCGCGAGCGCATTTCACTCGGCATCAAACAGCTGGCGAAGGACCCGTTCTCCGCCTATATCGCCGACAACCCCAAGGGCACGATCGTCAAGGGTGTGGTGAAGGAAGTCGATGCGCGCGGCGCGGTCATCGATCTCGGCAACGGCGTCGAGGGCCAGCTGCGTGCGTCCGAGCTCGGCCGCGATCGCGTGGAGGATGCCCGCGCGGTCCTCAAGGTGGGCGACGAGCTCGAGGCGAAGTTCACCGGCGTGGACCGCAAATCGCGCACCATCTCGCTGTCGATCAAGGCCAAGGAGGCTCACGAGGAGGCCGAGGCGGTGCAGAGCTACCGTTCGGAAACGGCGCCTTCGGGTGGTACCACCCTCGGGGATCTGCTGAAGGAGCACATCGGTTCCGGAGAGCGCTGAGCGCATGACCAAGTCGGAACTCATCGAGATCATTACCGCCAAGCAGAAGCATCTGCCGGCGAAGGATGTCGAGCTCGCACTCAAGCAGATCCTGGAGATCATGAGCGATGCGCTCTCGCAGGGGGAGCGCATCGAGATCCGCGGCTTCGGCAGTTTCTCGCTGCATTTCCGTCCGCCCCGCCAGGGGCGCAACCCCAAGACCGGCGAGGCGGTCGCGCTCTCGGGCAAGCACGTCCCGCACTTCAAGCCCGGCAAGGATCTGCGCGAGCGGGTAAACGACGGCGCCGACCGGCCGATCCGCGACTGAGCTCGAGCGCGTCTCACGCGCGAGGCGCAGCCGCGGCGCGGACCTGATATCGTCAGCCAAGTGTTCGAGCTGCCTCCACTGTTCCTGGCCCTGGCCTTCATACTCGTCGGTCTTGCCGCATATTTTCTCGGCCGCCGTAACGGCGCCGCGCGCACCGTGCGCCTGCCGCGCGACTATTACGTCGGCCTCGACCATCTCATCAACGACCGTTTCGATCACGCCGCGGAGATCTTCGCCCGCATGGCCGAGGCGGGTGGCGATGCCGCCGAGATTCAGTTCGCGCTGGGGAGCCTGTTCCGGCGCCGCGGGGAAGTGGATCGGGCGATCGCCATCCATTCGCGCCTGCGCGATCACGGCGGCGCCGGGTTGCGCGACAAGGCGGCGTTCGAACTGGCGCTCGACTATCAGAGCGCGGGACTCATGGATCGCGCCGAGCGCGTCCTCGAGGAGCTCGCGGCCTCGCGTGAGTATCGGCACGCCGCGCTCGACCACCTGGTGGGTATCTACGAGACCCAGGGCGACTGGGCCAAGGCGCTCAAGGTGTTTCACGAGCTGCCCCCCGCCGTGCAGCTCGAGCGCGGCCGGATTGCGGCTCACTACCTGTGCGAGCTCGCCGAATACGCGCTGGTGCAGGGCGACAGCGAGCGCGCGCGCACGCTGCTGCGCCAGGCCCGCACTCATCAGCCGGCGTTGCCGCGCGCGGACATCCTCACCGCGCGGATCAGCGAGCGGGCGGGCGATGCCGGCGGCGCATTGCTGCTGTACCTGCATGCCCTGGAAATGGCGCCGGGCCTCGCGCTCGAGATCATTCCCTCGGTTCTCGCCATCGCGCGCCAGACCGGCCGCGTGGATATGCTGAATGAGCTGAGCAGTCGGCTGCGACAGAGCGGTCAGATCACCCCGCGGCAGCTGGCATGGCTGCTCGCCACGGCGGTGCCGCCGGCGGATGTGGCCGCGCTTGCGGGCATTACCGCGGAGTTCGGCGCGGGCGTGGAGTCGGCTGCCGAGGCGAGCTCGCTCGGTGCGCTGCTGACGCGCATCGGCGACGCCGGCGGCCGCTACCAGTGCGATGATTGCGGCCTCAACAGCGTTGGCTGGTACTGGCGCTGCCCGAAATGCCGCTCCTGGGACAGCATGCGGCCGGCGGTCTTCAAGTGGGCCGAGCGCACCGAGCAGGCTGCCGTAAGGACCTCGTGAGGGAATCCCGATGAGGACGACCTTCAAGTCGGCCATCCGTACCGCCGTGTTTCCGGTGGCCGGGCGCGGCACGCGCTTTCTGCCTGCGACCAAGGCGAGCCCGAAGGAGATGCTGCCGGTGGTCGACAAGCCGCTGATCCAGTACGCGGTCGAGGAAGCCCTGGCCGCGGGCGCGCAGCGCCTGGTGTTCATCACCGGCGCTTCCAAGCGGGCCATCGAGGATCATTTCGACTCCGACCAGGAACTCGAGCTGATGCTCGAGCACCAGGGCAAGAGTGATCTGCTCAACCAGCTGCGCAGCGTGCTGCCGTCCTACGCGTCGTGCATCTACATCCGGCAGCCGGCGCCGTTGGGCCTCGGTCATGCGGTGTTATGCGCGCAGCCCGCCGTGGGCGCCGAGCCATTCTTCGTGCATCTCGCGGACGATCTGATTCGCAGCGACGTCGCCTGCCTGGCGCAGATGGCGCAGGTCTACCAGGCCAAGCGCGCCAGCGTCCTCGGCGTGCAGGTGGTGCCGCGCCAGGACACCGAGAAGTACGGCATCGTGGCGGTGGAGGCCGACCGCGCGGTGACCAGCCGCGTGCGCAGCATCGTCGAGAAGCCCAAGCCCGCCGTGGCGCCCTCAAACCTTGCCGTCGTGGGCCGTTATGTGCTCGCTCCGGCCATCTTCGAGCACCTGGAGAAGCTCGGTTCCGGCGCCGGTGGCGAGATTCAGCTCACCGACGGCATCGCCGCGCTGCTGCTCGAGGAAGCGGTGTACGCCTATCGCTTCACCGGCAAGCGCTATGACTGCGGCAGCAAACTCGGCTACCTGCAGGCGACAGTCGAATACGCGCTCCGCCATCCGGAGCTCGGGCGCAGCTTTCGCAAGTACCTGCAGGGTCTGGATATTGCGGCCAGCGCTGCCGCGGGCGGGCGCCGCGGCGTCGCAGGCAACGGCGGCACGCTCGAGGGCGACGATGCGACCCCGCGCCGTGCTGCCGCGGGCGCGCGCCGCAAACGCTCCAACCGCAAAGCTCAGCCGGCGCTGCGCAAGTCTCCGTAACGCGGCGTCAGTGCGGCAGGCGACGTTCAAGCGACTGAGTGCGCAGGAAATCAGCGCTTGCGCGTGTGGACCGCAGGCGCGCACAGTGAACGCCCCTGACAAGGAGGTGCCAATGGCTACTCGTCGTTCGACCGATGTCCCCACCGATCCCCCTGTACGCACCGACGCACCGCGCCCGGGCGCGCGGGCGCGCAGGTCACCCGCGGTGCCTGCGAGGGTGGGGCTGACCGCCGAAGCGCGGCGCCTGATGATTGCCGAAGGGGCTTACCTGCGCGCCGAGCGGCGTGGCTTTGCGCCCGGTCAGGAGACCGAGGACTGGCTGGCCGCCGAGGCGGAGGTGGACGCCCTGCTCAAGGTGGGACACGGGGGCTCGTCGCAGTAGCTGCGGCCGGCGGCGCGCCCGCCGGTCGCGGCACCGGTGGCCGCAGCCCGTTCGAGTACAACACGCGCCCGTCGGGGCAGACGAATACTGCGTCGTACTCGGGCATGCGGTTGATGATCTCGAGCGCTTTCTGCGGACCCAGTACAAAGGCGGTCTTCGACATCCCGTCGGTCTGCGTGGCCGTGGGGGCCACGATCGTGGCGCTGCGCACCTTGCTTGCCGAGTGACCCGTGTGCGGGTCGATGATGTGGTGGTAGCGCACGCCGTTCTCGTCGAAATAGCGTTCGTAGTCTCCCGAGGTCGACATGGCGGCGTCGGACAGCGGGATGCGCATAACCACCTTCTGCGGATTATCCGGATGACGGATGGCCACCAGCCACGGCCGTCCCATGTGATCACCGATGATGCGACTGTCACCACCCGCGGTCACGACCGCGTGCTGGATTCCGCGCGTCCTCAGGATTTGCACACCACGATCGACGGCGTAGCCTTTGCCGATGCCACCCAGGTCGATGCGCATGCCGGGATGCTCGAAGCGCACGGTGTGATGCTCTTCGTCAAGCAACATGTTGCGCCAGTTGACGGCCGGCAGTGCCTTCCTGATCTGCTCTTGCGTCGGATGGATATGCTGGCGGTAGTCGTACAGGTAGCCGACGCTCGCATAGGTGATGTCGAACGCGCCTTCGGTGATCTGCGAGTAATGCGTGGACAGCTTGATGAGATCGAACAGCTCCTTGTCCACCTGGACCGGCTCGCTGTTGGCGTGCGCGTTGATCTGCGACAACTGGCTTTCGGGCTTGTAGTGACTCATGAGCGCATCGATGCGGCGCATTTCCGCCATGACCGCTTCGATCGCGGCATTACCCTTGACCGGATCATCTGCCCAGAGCTGCACGTACACGCGCGTGCCCATGATCGCTTCCGTGCGCTCCACCCAGGCAGCCCGAGCGGCGTGCGGCACTGCACTCGTGAGCGCGAGAAGACTCAGCAGCCAGGCGTTGCGCGCGGTCATCGGATCGGATCCTACTGCATGAGCGCCGGCGCCCGATACCGCCGCCGCGGGGATTACGGTATTCTTGCCGCCCTTGAAACGGGCGGTTGCCTTGGGGAGAACTGCACATGAATATCGCAAGACTCAAGGCCGTGATGTACGGCGCGATATGGGTTGCCGCGATGATGGCTGCGCCTGCGGTTTCCACGGCGCAGGACAGCAGCGCGAAGCCGGTGGCGTGCAAGGACGGGACGACGGCGGCGCACGGCGGTCGTGGCGCATGCAGTCGACACGGCGGAGTCAACAAGTCGGGGTCAGCCGGTGGTGGTGCGGCGGCGGCGCCCGCGGCCACGGCGTCTGCGCCGGCAAGCCCCGCCGCATCCGCGTCCGGCAGCGCCGCGGTGACCTGCAAGGACGGGACGACGGCGGCGCACGTCGGTCGTGGCGCATGCAGTCGACACGGCGGAGTCAACAAGTCGGGGTCAGCCGGCGGTGGTGCGGCGGCGGCTCCGGCGCCGGATGCGGCGGCAGTCCCGGCGCCAGCGGCGTCTGCACCGGCGGCTCCGGCGACACGCGTAGCAGCGGCTCCGGCAGCCGGGGGTGGCCCGGGACAAGTCTGGGTCAACACCAGCAGCAACGTCTACCACTGCCACAACGACAGGTGGTATGGCAAGACCAAACAAGGGCAATACATGAGCGAGGCTCAGGCGAAGGCGGCCGGCGCCCGTCCGGATCACGGCAAGCCCTGCTCCTGAGACTGACATGGTGACACGGCGTGAGCTGCTGCTCGGCACGGCGGGCGGCTGGCTGCTCGAGCGGGCGTGGGCAGGCGAGGCGACAGACACGCTTACGGCTCTGCCGGGCAAGAAGCCTCTCATCCGGCGCGCCTTCCGGCCACCCAACTTCGAGACACCGCTCGCGGATCTCGCGCCGCCTTTCACGCGCAACGACACGTTTTTCGTGCGCTATCACCTGCCGGTCATTCCGCGGGTGGATCCCGCCACCTGGCGGTTGCAGATCGCCGGCGCGAGCGCGCAGCGCCCGCTTACCATGTCCTTGAGAGAGCTCAGAGGCGGCTTCGAGCACGTGGCCGTGGCCGCCGTCAATCAATGTGCCGGCAATCGGCGCGGACTCTTCACGCCGCGAGTGCCCGGGGTGCAGTGGGGCAATGGTGCGATGGGCAACGCGCTGTGGCGAGGCGTGCGGCTGCGCGATGTATTGCACCGGGCCGGCGTGGCGCCCGACGCGGCGGAAGTCGTATTCGACGGTGCGGATTCCCCGATACTGCCGGCGACGCCGGATTTCCTGAAGAGCCTGCCCGTCGAGCGCGCGCTCGATGAGAACACGCTCATCGCATTCGAGATGAATGGCCAGCCGTTGCCGCACTGGAACGGCGCTCCCGCGCGGCTGGTCGTGCCGGGCTGGGTAGGAACCTACTGGGTGAAGCATCTCACCGAGATTCGAGTCGAGCCGAAGGCGTTCGACGGGTTCTGGATGAAGGCCGCCTACCGGGTGCCGACGGGAGCGTTTCCCGGCAGCCGCTTCACCAGTCAGGAGAACGCGGAAACGACGCCGGTGACCGAGCTGATGGTGAACTCACTCATCACCAGCCATGTCTCGGGCGCGCAGCTGCGGCGCGGCGAGCGGGCGGAGCTGGCCGGCAAGGCGTGGGACAGCGGCGCCGGCATCGAGGGTGTGGAGGTTTCCGCTGACCGTGGACAGAGCTGGCGCGACGCCACGCTGCAGCGTGATCTGGGACGCTTTGCGTGGCGCGAGTTCCGCTTTGCCCTCGACGCTTCAAGGGCCGGTCCTGTGGAAATGGCGGTGCGGGCGCGCAGCCGCAGCGGAGCGAAGCAACCCGACAAACTGACCCCCAATCCTTCCGGTTACCACGACAACATCGTGCAGACCGTGAGCCTGGAGGTCGTATGAAAGGTCCTCGCAGGCTGGCACCCCTGGTGCTGACATCGCTGGCGCTGGCCGGCGCCTGTGGGCTGCTGTGGGCGGCGGCCGGCGAGGAGTCGGTTCAGCTCAAAGACGCTCCCGGGCGCGACCTGACCACGGGCCGCTGCATCATCTGCCACAGCCTCGAGTACATACCGAGTAACGCACCGGCCATGAATCGCGCGGCGTGGCAAAAGACCATTCAGAAGATGAAGGACCGCTTCGGCGCGCCGCTCACGGACGAGGAGGCGACGCAGATTCTCGACTACCTGGACGGCAGCTACTCCGGCAAGTCGTAGCCTTCAGACTGAAGCGGCTCAGCTGCGGGCCGAAAACGTGTCGCAGTCGGCGATCGAGCCGCCGTCGAGCCCGCGCCTGAACCAGCTCACGCGCTGCGCCGCAGTGCCGTGCGTGAACGATTCGGGCACCACGTAGCCCTGAGCGCGCTTCTGCAGCGTGTCGTCACCCACCGCGGCGGCGGCGCGCAGCGCCGAGGCCACATCGCCCTGCTCGAGAATGTGCTTGGTTTCGTCGGCGTTCTTCGCCCAAACGCCGGCATAGCAGTCGGCCTGCAGCTCCAGTTTCACCGACAGTTGGTTTACCTGCGCCTGCGATCCCTGCTCCTGCGCGGCGTGCACCCGGGCGGCGATGCCGAGCAGGTTCTGCACGTGATGGCCCACTTCGTGCGCGAGCACATACGCCTGGGCGAACAGACCGGGCGCCTGGAACTCGTCCGCGAGTTGCTCATAGAAATCCAGATCGAGATACACCTTGCGGTCGGCCGGACAATAGAACGGCCCGACGGCCGAGTTCGCCGAGCCGCAGGCCGAGGGCATCTGCCCGCGGTACAAGACCAGGGTCGGCGGGACATATCTCAGGCCCTGGGCCTGGAAGATCGCTCCCCACGCGTCCTCGGTCTCGCCGAGCACCGCCGCGATGAACCGGCCCTGTTCGTCGCGCGGAGTTCCGCTCTGCGGCCCAGCCACCGACGACTGCGTCGGAAGCGCGCTGAACAGTACGGGGGAAAGCAAGGCGGCAACCGCCAGCGCAGACACAGCGGCTGTGGCGAGTAAGATGCCGAGGAAGCCTGCAGGAGTTGTCGAATGGCTGATCCTCCGTTTGCCGTCACAGGCATCGATCACATCGTGCTGCGGGTGCGCGCCCTGCCGAGCGCCTTGGGTTTCTACCGCGACGTCCTCGGGTGCAGTGTGGAGCGCCAGCAGCCCGAGCTGGGGCTTACGCAGCTGCGGGCGGGGCGCAGTCTCATCGACCTGGTGACGCTCGACGGACCGCTGGGCCGGGCGCCGGAGCCGGCGACGCCCGGTCCCGGCGGACCCAACGTCGATCATTTCTGCCTGGCGCTCGCGCCGTTCCGCGAAGGGGACTTGTGCGCGTGGCTGGCGGCCTCCGGCGTTGAAGTCATCGCACCGGCGTCGCGCTACGGCGCCGAGGGCGAGGGGCGCTCGTTCTACGTTGAAGACCCCGACGGCAACCGGATCGAGCTGAAGGGTGCGCGCGAGGACACCTGACCGAGGGGGAGGGAGCTGTGAGTCTTTCAGGCAAGACACTCTTTATTACCGGTGCCAGCCGCGGAATCGGCCTGGCCATTGCGCTGCGGGCGGCGCGTGACGGAGCGAATATCGCGATCGCCGCCAAGACCACCGCGCCGCATCCGAAGCTCGCGGGCACCATCTACAGCGCCGCCGAGGACATCGAGCGTGCCGGCGGCAAGGCGTTGCCGCTGGCGGTGGACGTGCGTGACGAGGCGGGCGTCGCTGCGGCGGTGCGCGAGTGCGCGCAGAAGTTCGGCGGCATCGACATCTGCGTCAACAATGCCTCGGCGATCAATCTCGCGACGACCGAGCAGATCGACATGCGCCGCTACGATCTCATTCAGCAGATCAATACCCGCGGCACCTTCGTCACCTCGCGTGCCTGCATACCGTATCTGAAGCAGGCGTCGAACCCGCATGTGCTGACCCTCTCGCCGCCGCTCGACCTGCAGCCGAAATGGTTTGCCGGGTACCTGGCCTACTCGCTGTCGAAGTACGGCATGTCGCTGTGCATGCTGGGACTGGCGCAGGAGTACCGCAGCGCCGGCATCGCCTGCAACGCGCTGTGGCCGCGCACCACGATCGCGACCGCCGCGGTGGAGTTCGCTCTGGGCGGTGCCGCCATGATGCGCCGGTCACGTAAGCCCGAGATCGTGGCGGATGCCGCCTACGTGATCCTCAACAGATCCTCGCGCGAATGCACCGGACAGTTCTTCATCGACGACAGCGTCCTGTACGAGACCGGGGTGCGGGACTTCGAGGCCTACAGTGTCGAGCCCGGCGGCACGCTGCTGGCAGACCTGTTCATCGACCGCACCGCGAGCGCGCCGCCCGGAGTGAAGCTGGAGTTTCTGCGCTGAATGAAGGATGTCCCCATGGGTGCCGAGCCTTCAGTGAATCGCCGCATCGTGCTCGCGCGCCGCCCCAAGGGCGCTCCAGGCGCGGAGGACTTCCGCCTCGAGACACAGCCGGTGCCGTCGGCAGGTCCCAACCAGGTTCTGCTGCGCACCCGCTACCTGTCCCTCGATCCCTACATGCGGGGCCGCATGAACGAAGGACGTTCCTACGTGAAGCCCGTGGCGCTCGGCGCGCCCATGACGGGGCAGACCGTGAGCGTGGTGCAGCACTCCAACATTTCCCCTTTCAAGGTGGGTGATCTGGTGCTCGCCAACGTTGGCTGGCAGGACTACGGCCTGTCGGACGGGAGCGATCTGGTCAGGATCGATGCCGCGATGCCGCGCCCCTCGTACGCCCTCGGGGTGCTCGGCATGCCGGGGCTCACGGCCTACGTGGGATTGCTCGATATCGGCCAGCCCAGGGCCGGAGAGACGGTCGTCGTGGCCGCCGCCGCCGGCGCGGTCGGATCGGTTGTGGGGCAGATCGCCAGGATCAAGGGGTGCCGTGCAATCGGTGTCGCCGGCGGCCGCGAGAAGTGCGAGTACGCGCTTAAGACGCTGGGGTTCGATGAGTGCCTCGACCACCATGAGGCCGAGCTGCCAGGGCGACTCGCGGCTGCCTGCCCAAACGGCATCGATGTGTACTTCGAGAGCGTCGGGGGCGCGGTTCTCGGCGCCGTCCTGCCGTTGCTCAATATCGGGGCGCGGGTGCCGCTGTGCGGCCTCATCGCCTGGTACAACCTCGAAAGGCTTCCTGAAGGGGGCGACCGCACGCCGCTGCTGCTGACGACGGTGCTGCGCCAGCGGGTGAAGGTGCAGGGATTCATCATCTACGATCATTACAAGCGCGCCCCGGCCTTCCAACAGGACATGAGCGGATGGTTGCGCGAAGGTCGGGTGCACTACCGGGAAGAAATCATCGACGGACTGGAGAGCGCTCCGCAGGGACTCATGGGGCTGCTGCGCGGCGAGAATTTCGGCAAGCTTATCGTGCGTGTGTCGGGCAGCTGACGCTCATGAAGGACGTGGTCAAAGTCTCGTGGGTGTTCGACGTCATCTCACCGTTCGCCTATCTGGCCTTCCCGCAGCTGTCGCGCTTGCCCGCGCACGTGAGCGTCGAATTCGTTCCAGTGCTGTTCGCGGGATTGCTGCAACACTTCGGGCAGCTGGGACCGGCGGAAATTCCCTCCAAGCGACGCTTCACCTACCGCTTTGCCCTGTGGCGGGCGCGCCAACTGGGACTCCCGATGCGCATGCCACCGGCGCATCCTTTCAACCCGCTGGCCGCCCTGCGCCTGATCATCGCCGCGGGCAGCGATCGACGTGCCGCGGGGATCGCTCTCGACGCCGTGTACCGCGACGGGCGCGACGTGGCTGATCCGGGGGTCATCGCCGAGCTCGCTCGTGAGTTGGGCGTCGCGGACCCGCGGGCGGCTCTGGACGACACGACCATCAAACAACGCCTGCGCGACAACACCAACTGGGCAAGCTCACGCGGCATATTCGGTGTTCCGACGCTCGTGATCGGCGACGAGCTCTTCTGGGGGCACGACGCATTCGACATGGCGCTTGAGTACCTGCAACATCCGGACGCCTTTCGGGATCCGGACATGCAGGCCGCGGACACTCTGCCGGTCGGGGTGACGCGCACCCGGTGAGCGCACATACTGCGAGCGGCCCCTGCCCACAAACCAGAACGTCAACCCGGAGAGCACCATGCAACCGTGCGCTGCGCGCGTGCCGTTCCTGTTGAAACGCTTCGCGTGGCTGGCCGTCGTGTCTCTCCCTCTGGTGATGCAGAACGCACCTGCTGCGGCGCCTGCCGAGATCGATCTGAACGCGTTCGACGCCCTGAAGAAGAGTGTCGCGCTGCCTAACGGGGAGAGCCTCGCCTACGCGTCCATGGGCGCTGCCGCGGGTCCTGCGGTGGTGCTGATTCATGGCTACACGGACAGCGCGCGCGACTGGGTGCCGCTGGTACCGTACCTCGCGCCCCGCTTACGCCTGATCCTGGTCGACATCCGCGGCCACGGGCGCTCGGGTAAACCCGAGTGCTGCTACACGCGGCTCGATTTCGCCTACGACATCAAACTGCTGCTCGATGCCCTGGGCGTGCAGCGTGCGGACATCGTCGGGCATTCCCTGGGCAGCTTCATTGCGCAGACCTTCGCCGAGTACTGGCCGGAACGCACGCGACGCGTGATCCTGATCTCCTCGAGCGGAGGCGCGAAGGCCGGGGCGCTGCCGCGCAAGCCGGCCTACGACTTCGCCGCGCAGATCCGCCAGCTCAAGGAGCCGATCGATCCGGACTCCCCGTTCATGATCGAGTGGTGGTCTTCGCCCACGCCGGTCGAGGAAGACTTCATCCGCCGCCAGCGCCGGGACGCGGCGGCGATCCCGCTGCGCGTGTGGCTGGCGGTTCTCGATCAGGGACTCTTCGACGGGGATTTGCAGCGCATCGACGCGGATTTGCAGCGCACGCTGCCCAAGCTCGAGGCGCCGACGCTGCTCATCTGGGGCAGCGCCGATCCCATCGTGGAGGAGGAGGTGCGCCGGAGCCTGCGCGAGGCGCTGCCGCATGCGCAGGTGAAGGTCTTCCCGGGGTTGGGGCACAACCCGTTCTGGGAGGATCCGCAGCACTGTGCCGACGTGATCAACGCTTTCCTGACCGCCGCGCCTTCAGGCGCGGCCCGATCCCGGTAGGCCGGCCTGCGGGCGCTGAGCGCCCGCGGCCTGGCGCGCGAAGGGCGCGCCGGCCGTCCCCATCGCCCAGGCGCGCAGCAGCTGCACCTGCAGCCGCAGCTGCTCTATCTGCCGCTCTGCCGGCCAGTCGCCGGCGTTCGCTACCGCGCTCGCGGTGAGTCCGTTGATGAAGGTGACGAGCGAGCGCAGCACCTGTTCGCGTTTTCCCGGCGACCACTGCGACCACTCCGGCCAGCACTGCGCCAGGCAGCGTTCGAACAGGCGCATGTACTCGCGGTGCACCCAGGTGTTGATGCGCTTGAGGCGCTTGTCGGTGCTGACCTGTCCCCAGAAGGTGGTCCAGAAGGCGCACTCGGTGCGTCGATGCTCATCGACCGGCAGGGCCTCGGTGAGCAGGGCGAGAAGATCCGGCCGGGCCGTCGCCGCCGTGGGCTGTATCAGGCGTTCATCGATGCGCCGCAGAATGAGCCGCAGGGCGGCGATGATGATGTCCTGCTTGGTATCGAAGTAGTGCGCCAGCATGCCGGTGGTGTAACCGGCCGCGCGTGCGATTCGCACCATGCTGGCCCGGTCGAAACCGTGGTCGGCCACCACCCGACAGGCGACCAGGGCAATTTCGTCCCGGCGTTGCGCATGGTCGACGATCTTGGGCATGAGGCGATGGTACCGGCAATCACGCGGTCTGGGCAGTTGCGCTGTCGTCCGGGTCGAGGCCGATGTCTGCGGCGGCCGCCCGCTGCCTGTCCCGGTGAAGATCGATCGAGCGGCAGGCGAGCAGGTAGATGCCGGCGGACACCGGCAGGCCCACCAGCATGGCGATATCGGCCCCGCCGAGCGCGCGCGCGATGGGACCGGTGTACATCCCGGAGCTGAAGAACGGGATCATGACGATGAAGCCCACCACGTAGGCGAGCAGGCCGCGCCAGTTCCAGTGCCCGTACATGCCGGCGGGATTGAAGATCTCGCGAATCGAGTAGTGGCCCTTGCGCACGACGTAGAAGTCGACGAGGTTGATCGCCGTCCACGGAGTGAACAGGTACAGGAGCAGGGAGAGCAGATCCTCGAAGCGGTTGATGAAGTTGCTCGAGGAGCCCAGCGCGATGGCGTTGCTCGCCACGAACGCCACCGCGAGACTCGCCAGGCGCTTGGCCGCCGTGCAGCGCAACGGCCTCACCGTATCAGCAACGCTCAGCAGCGTCAGCGAGGCGCCGTAGAAGTTCAGTGCCGTTATGGTGATCAGGCCGAGGAGGGCGCCCACCAGCAACACCCTGCCCAGGCCGGGAAGCACGATATCTGCCGCATGTTGCATGGCGGCGGCCACATCGAGCCTCGGGGCCGCGGCCGCCGCGACCGTGCCCACCAGCATCATCCAGGCGCCACCGACGAAAGCCCCGAGGTAGGTCCACCAGAACGACGCCCGTACCCCGACGTCGCGTGGCAGGTAGCGGGAATAGTCCGACACATAGATCGACCAGCTCAGCTGGTAGGAGGCCGCGGCGAACAGCTCTGCCAGGAACGGTACGCCGCGAAACCCCGCTGGATCCCACTGCGCGGCGGGGAACTTGAGGAGAAACAGCCCTCCGACCGAAAACACCGTGAGGATCGCAATCATCAGGTACGCGAAACCGCGTTGCGCAAGATGGATCTTGTCGTAGCCGACCGCGGCGAGGCTCACGGCGATGAGTGCGAATGCGACGATGGCCGCGGGAGAGGTGGGTGAGATCGATGCGCTGAGTTGATGCAGGGCCTGCGCGGCGAGCACCTGGTTGAATGCGTTGTAGCCGATGTAGGCCACCATGGCGACCGCCCACACCAGCAGCGCGCCGCTGTAACCGAACTGCGGCCGCGACTGGATCATCTGCGGCAGGCCCAGCTGCGGCCCCTGCGTGGAGTGGAACGCCATGAAGAACGTGCCCAGCAGGCACCCCGCCACCACCGCAACCGCGGTCCACAGCAGGTTGCCCCCGAGGGTAATGCCGAGCACGCCGACGGCGAGCGTGGCGAGGTGCGCGTCACCGGAGAACCACACCGGCCACAGGTGCCAGACCTTGCCGTGCCGCTCGGCGAGTGGCACGTAGTCGATCGAGCGCGTTTCGATGAGCGTGCCGGTCCCCATGTGCTCCGCCAGTCCCCTGGGCTTCTATAATATTATGACGTCAACATTATAAAAGCGACTGGCGTCGTGGCACCACCTCGTAGCCGGGGATCTTGGGTTCGTCATCGACCATCTGTGCCGGGAATCCCTCTCCCAGGACACGCACTGCGCAGGCGTCCTCGAGACGCCGGATGATGTTCGGGGAAAACTCGCGCTCGCCATAGCGACGTGCACCGTCCCTGAATATGCCGAGCACCAGCGGGGAGAGCTCCAGCGGCACCTCGTGATCCCTGGCCAGTGCGTCAAACAGGCCCACGTCCTTGACGACCAGGTCCATGGTGAAGTTGATATCGCGGCTGCCGTTCAGGATGACCTGCGACTCGGTCTCATGCACGAATGAGTTTCCGGAGGAGATGCGGATGCCCTCGTAGGTCGTGTTCATATCGAGGCCCGCCACCTTGGCGACCGTAAGCGCCTCGGCAAGGGCCGCGAGATGCACCGTGCACAGGTAGTTGGTGAGGACTTTGAGCATGGAAGCCGAGCCCACAGGACCGGTGTGCAGGATCCTCTGACCGAGAATCGACAGCACCGGCAGGACACGCTCGAACGCCGCCCGCGTGCCGCCGGCGAATATCGAGATGTTCCCGGTGGCCGCGCGGTGGCAGCCGCCGGACACGGGGCAATCCATCGCCGTGGCGCCTCGTTCCTCGACCCGCGCGGCCAGGCGCCGGGCCTCGGCGTGATCAGTGGTGCTCATTTCGAGCCAGATCTTGCCGGCAGCGAGGCCGGCGAGAACACCGTCGGGCTGCTCCATGACCTGCGCAGAAACGGCCGGCGAGGGCAGGCAGGTGATCACCAGATCGACGCCTGCGGCGAGCTCCCTGGGGGAGTTCGCCGGCTTCGCGCCACGGGCGACGAACGACGCCACGCGCTGCGGATCCAGGTCCCGCACCGTCAGCTCGATCCCGTGGCGCAGCAGGTTGCCGGCGAGTTGGCCGCCGACATTGCCCAGGCCGATGAAGCCGATGCGCAGGTCACTCATGTGAAGGACTCCAGTCAGAAGAACACGGGCGCCGCGCCAGCAGCCTACCACCGCAAGCGCCTGGTTCTTTGGCCGGACGAAAGGACCGATATGGGCGTTTCGGCGCCGTATCAGAACTTGACCATGACACCTGCCCCCCAGACCACTTCACGCGTGCGCAGATCCGGAGACCAGACACCGCCCTGGTTTGCGCAACCGTCGGCGGCGATCGGGGTGCCGTTATTGCAGACGAAGCTCGCGGGCGCGCCGGTATTGCCCAGCGGAGGCGTCACGCCCCCCGAGCCGCTCCAGTAGGGAACGTCCGAATGCCGGAACGTGGCTTCGGTCCACCAGGTGATCCAGTCCTTCGGCATGTACTGGAAGTTGAGCTGCACGTCCCATTGATAAATCTTTTGCCCGGGGTTTTCGGTGAAGTAGGGCGTACCCGACTGTGCGGTGGCGCCGTTGATCGGCGGAAGCAGGGCCAGGTAGCGACCAGGATTGTTCATGAAGCCGCCACCGATCGTCACCGCGTACCGGTCGTGATCGAACCAGGTCCGGTCGTAGGCCATGACGCCGAAGAAATTGGCCTTGTTGGGCCCGTGCGAGCAGTGGACGCCGCCGCCGTATTCGCAGCCGATGTCCCAGGTCACGGAGGTCGCCATCTTCGATACGCCCGCGCCCCCGCTTCCCCTGGCATCGAAGTATTTCCACTCGACGCTGTCGTCCTCGTGAACGCGTGTGACATTGGCGTAGTTGATGTAGGGGGCGTTCGGGTTGGGCGCGCCGATCGCGGCGTTGGGATTTCCTCCGTTGTTGGGGATACCACTGCCCGTGGCGAGATTGTCTTGCCCGATACTGTAGGTGTTGAAGACCAGCTTGAACGAGTCGTTCGGGATCCACAGGATCTGACCGCCGAAGCCCGGATGGCTGTTGAACTTCGCGTACGACTGCCAGCCGTTGATGAGCCAGGGCTCGATCTTGAGGGTCTGTGTCGGGAACCACTGCACCCGCAGTCCGTTGAAGAACCAGGGTGTGTTCGATGAGACGAAGGACGGCTGATAGGTCCAGTTGTCAAAGTTGTAGTAGCTGAACAGGCCGATGTATGAGACGAACACGCCTGCGTCGACATTGAGCCCGTGGTTCACGTCCCAGTGATAGCCGGCACTGGCTTCGGAAAAGTACTTGTAGGCGCCTTGCAGGTCCCATTGACCGACTCCGGAGCTGGCGTCATTGCGCGGTGTGGTTACGGCAAACAATCCGAACATTGACAGGAAGCGGGCGCGCACGTTGTTCCAGTGGAAGTCCCCGCCAAGGCTGACCTGCTCGATCTGGAATTCACCAGAACGGAATTCCTCGGTCGAGCCGACGATCGTGTGGTCGACCGGGTGGTTGAAGTCCTGCAGATAATTCACGTCGAGGCGGATTTCAGGCGTGAAAAACTTCGTGTCGAAGATGGGTGCTTTTTCACGGCTGGTGCCGTTCATCCAGCCAATATCCCCGACCGCGAACGGGGTTTCGGTGTCGACTGCAGGGCCGGGGTTAGGCGCCTGCAGGGCCTCTGGTACCGAGGCTGTCTGCGCGACGGCCGCGGCAGCGGGTGCCGGAGCCGCGACCGGGGCGGGCGCGCCGGCGGGAACGTTCATCACCACGTCATGCCGGGTGGCCTTGCTCGCGAGCACCTCCAGCGCAGGCAGCGCGACTTGCTGGTACCCGGTCGCATCCAAAGTGAGAGACCAGGCGCCGGGCGGCAGGTCGGCAAATGAATAAACGCCGTCGCTGCCGGAGACGGTGGCGCGGATGGCTTCGCCATCCGCTCTGACCGCCGTCACCGTGACCCCGGCAACGGGGAGTTTTGCCGCATTGGTGACGACGCCCACAATCGTTCCAGGCTGCGCCGCCCGGGCGACCGGCAGCACGAGTGCCGCGGCCAGAATGGCTATCGCAAATCTTCGCGGGTGAGTCTGAGATTTCATGGCGCAAGGCGGCGGCCTGCAGGCGCGGCCGAATCGAGGCTCATGGTATCGACCGCAGGGATCGTGCCCAGACCAAAAGCTGTTAAGAAAAGATGGCGAGCGTGACGTTTGCGCAACGCACGTCGCAGTGGCGCGGCTGTCTAGGCGGTTGGAGCCTTGAGGCTGCGAGCGAGCAGTCGATCATCGCCCAGCCGTGTGACGCACGCGGCGAATCCGTCGGTGGCTCCGCGCCAGCTCAACTCCTCAACGTTGCCGAAAAGCCGGGCGTCAGTCTTGAGCGTCGCCAGTTCCTTGAAGAGGAGCGCCAGCTCGCGCCGCTCGCCGAGCACACTCGGTGGAAAGTCCTCAATGCGGCCGTATCGACTGACGAGACGTGCCGCGGTCGCTTTACCGATCCCCGGCAAACCTGGGTATCCGTCTGCGGCGTCACCGACGAGGGCGAGGAAGTCCGCAATCAAGTGCGGCGCTACACCGAATTTTTCGCGGACACCCTGCGCATCGCGGATGACCTTCGTCTTGCGGTCCACCTGAACCACCCGGTCGCCACGGACGCATTGCGCCAGATCCTTGTCCGGTGTCCAGATGCACACTTTCTGCACCCTTTCATCTTCGGAGGCGAAGCGCGCGGCCGAGGCGAGGGCATCGTCGGCTTCCAGCTCGACCATGGGCCACACGACCACTCCCATCGCGGCGAGTGCATCTTCGAGCGGATGAAACTGCGCGAGCAGTGCCGGTTCGATGCCGTCACCCGTCTTGTAGCCCGGCCAAAGTCCATTACGGAAGGATTCGATGACGTGATCGGTCGCCACGCCGAGATGGGTCGCGCCCTCTTCGATCATCTGCAGCACGGTATGCAGCACGCCGTTTACAGCGCCGCAGGGTCGATCGTTGCCTTTGTTGAAGCGGCGCAGGCCGTAGAAATGGCGAAACAGCTCGTAGGTGCCATCAATGAGATGAACGATCACGATGTATCTTGGCCAAGTGAGGCTGGATCGGCAATGCCCTCAGCCGCTGGCCCGTGAGTCTGAACAACGCATTGGCCACCGCTGGCGCCACCGGCGGTACCCCAATTTCCCCGACCCCTGACGGTGGTGCGCTGCTTGGCAGGATCTGCACGTCCGTCATCGGACTGGTTTCGATTCTCAACAGCGGATAATCGCTGAAATTACTCTGCACGACGCGTCCCGCTTCGATCGAAATCGCCTCGTATAGCGCGGCAGATGCGCCAAATTGCAGTCCGCCCGAGATCTGTGCGTCCACGCCGAGCGGATTGACGACCATGCCGCAATCGACCGCTGCCCAGATGCGATGCACCGCAGCGCCTCCGCCGGCCACAGAGACCTCCGCCACGGCCGCAATGTAGGAACCACGACAGGCGTGACACGCCAGACCGCGCGCCCGCCCGCGCGGTTGGCTGCCTGCCCAGCCCGACTGGCCCGCCACCGCGGTCAGAACCCGTTTGAGCCGATCGGTCTCGATCACCGCGCCACCCCTCTGGGGGATGCGGCGCGAGCTGGAAAGTAACTCCAGCCGATATTGCAGTGGGTCAATGCCAGCTGCGGATGCGAGCTCATCGAGGAAGCACTCGACGGCGAAGGCGTTGATCGAGTCTTCCACCGAACGCCACCACCCGACTGGCACCGGGCACGGCAAAGGGGTGTACTCCATGCGGAACGAGGGAATATCGTAGGGAAGCTCGCGCGCACCCCCGATCTCAGTGTCTGCAGGCTTAGCTGTCTCGGCCGGCTCGAGGAACGCGGCGATCGAGACGGATGACATTCGATCCAGCCAGGCCTGCGGAAAACCTCGCTCATCCAGCGCGACGCGTAGCCGGTGAACGGCGGCAGGCCGGTAGCGATCGAATTGCACATCATCTTCGCGAGTCCAGAGAAGCTGGACCGGCGTTGCGGCGGCCGCGGCCACCTGCGCGGCTTCAACCACAAAGTCGGTCGCGTCCCGCCGCCCGAATCCGCCCCCGACTAACGTCTGATGGATTGTGACGGAATCGGGCCCGCGATGCAGCACGCGCGCGATTGCGGTGCGTGCGTCGGCTGCGTTCTGGGTCGGTAGCCAGGCCTCAACAGTGTCTGATCGAACATGTACGGTGGCATTCATCGGCTCCATGGTTGCGTGAGCTAGAAACGGCAATTCAAAGCTTGCCTCGACAATGCGTCGGCTTCTGGCCAAAGCACCCGGCGCATCGCCGCGTTCGGCAGCCACCGCTCCAGCATGGGAGGTGTTACGGTGAAGGGCGGCAAGAATGGCCCGCGTACTGCATTGGCTCTCCTGAGGTTCATCCCATTGGATATTGAGTTGCCGCCGCCCCTTCTGCGCGGCCCAGGAGTCTTCGGCGAGGACAGCCACTCCTCCCCGTGTGAAGGCATCAGGGCCTTCGGGCGTGATGGGAAACACTGCCCGCACGCCCGGTACTGATCGCGCGGCGGTGCTGTCGAAAGATCGAAGTCGGCCGCCAAGTGTGGGACAGCGCGCAATTACCGCTCGCAGCATCCCGGGCAAGCGGATATCGATGCCATAGACGGCGCTACCGTTGACTTTGCCCGGCCCGTCGAGCCGCCTTTGTGAGCGGCCGATCAGCCGAAACTCGCCGGCGCGCTTGAGCTCGATGTCCGGATCGGACCTGGCAATCAGCGCGGCGGCCGCGGCCACCAGATCACCGTACGCGACCCTGCGGTCTCCAGGTCCCACAACCGCGCCCGACTCGGTATGGCACGCCTCGGGAGACACTCTCCAGCGGGCGGCTGCAGCGCCGATCAAGGCCGCGCGAGCCCTTGCTCCCGCCACTCTCAGAGGGTGCCAAAGTGATTGAATACTGTTGCTTCCGACCGTCAGATGATCGTAGCGGGCGGGATCAACCGGAGCCTGCTGTACCTGAACCTGGGTCCAGTCGACATCGAGCTCCTCTGCAAGCAACGTGGGTAGCGAGGTGAGCACGCCCTGGCCCATCTCCGCCTTGGCTACCCCCAGTACCACCTGCCCGTTCGGCGCAATCCCGATCCACGCATCGAAAGGTGAGGGCCCGGTTGTCTTGGCTGCGTTCGTCAGGTCCCAATGGACTCCGAGCAGAGCACCGACAGCACATGACCCGGTCAGGCCGAGGAACTGGCGACGCCCCGGGTCGCAACCCGAGGAGGCACGAGCCCTATGGCCGCGCTTGCCGTGGCCGACCTGCATGCGAACGAGGCTACACCCGGTGCCTGCAGCTGGACGATGGTGGCATTGTCAACTACCGCGCGGATGCGTCACTTCATCCTGTTACGCCCTGGTGCGCATGCGCAAGGACTGCCAGCTGGCGTCGGCTATCCAACCACCATCCACCGGCAGCGCAACGCCGTTCACGAAGCCGCTCTGCTCGGCATCCGTGAGGAACGCGATCGCTGCCGCCACATCCTGCGCTTGGGCAAAACGCGCCATCGGAACGCGGTTGACTATATCCTGCTCCGAGTAGGCGCCACTGCCCTGGTCGGCAGTGTCCATTTCGGTTTTGATCCAGCCTGGACAGACCGCGTTAACCCGCACGCCGCGCCCGCCCCACTCTGCGGCGAGTGCCTTCGTGAGTCCGATCACACCGTGCTTGGACGCACAGTAGGCACTGCGGTGGCTGATCCCTGCGAGGCCCGCCACCGATGCGACATTGACGATACTGCCAGTGCGCCGCTGCAACATCTGGGCGCCCAGATACTTGCACAGCAGAAACGGGCCGAGCAGGTTGACGCTCATCACTTTTTGCCACTGAGCCGCCGTCGTTTCTTCCGCAGGCGCGATCATGCTGATGCCGGCGTTGTTCACCAACACATCGGCGGCGCCGCACTCCCTTGAAATCTGCATCGCCACCTGTTGCACGAACGATTCCGACGATACATCGCCGCTGATTCCATCAACATGGAGGCCTGCGGTTCGCAAGCGCGCCAGCTGGCCATCAACGGCTTGAACGTCGATCAGAACGACTCGGAAGGCGCGTTGCGCCAACATCGAAACGGTGGCCAGTCCGAGGCCCTGGGCTGCTCCGGTCACTACCGCCGTTTTCATCACGGACCGCTACTGCGCCGGCAGGCGAGCCTGCAGGGCCATGGAAATCAGCGCCGCACCGCCGACGATCATATTCACACCGAGCAGCACGCCGAGTGCCCACACCGCCGTCCCGGGCAGGCCGGCCAGGAGGATCACGGCGAGCACCAGGTCCAGGAGGCCGCTCGCCAGCATCCAGCCCCAGCCGGCCGAAAATCCCTTGCGGTGCTCGGTCGCGTAAAAGATGGATACGACGCCTTCCGCCATAAGGAAAGCGATCAGAACCGCTGTCAGTGACAGGGTTCCCGGCACCGGCCGGGCGAGGAGCAGTACGCCCGCAACGAGTCCGATGAGCGCTGACAGCAGCGACCAGCCAAAACCCGGTGCGTGACGCGCGCGCATGCTGGTTACCAGGCCCATGGCGCCACTCAGCAGCAGGATCCAGCCGAAAATCAGCGTCGCTGCCAGCGAGGCGACGGCAGGCAGAAGGATCGCAAGCATACCCAGCACGGTCAGCAGGATTCCCTCAACCAGGAACAGAACCCAGTGCTTGTTAATCGTCGCAGTGACGGCGGCGGCAACCCGTTCGACGTCGGTCGTCTGGTTCATGAACGCGTCTCCCAGTGATCGGAATGGAACCCGGAATCATCCGCAGTGCCCCGGGGCCGCCTGGGGCAACCGGCGAGCGCGCCGTCGGCGCCCGCGCTGCGGGCGTGAAGCCTACGCCGACACCCAGCGACCGTCCACGCCCCGGGCCTTGGATTCCATGTGCAGGTGCACAGGGCCGGAGGAACCTGGAACTGAATGGAGTGCGCAGTTCCTGGCTGCCCGCGAGAACTGCGTCACGCCAGAGTCTTTTTTTGCTGGCCGGCTTCGCGATTTAGCCTCAAATTCGCCCTGCGGCGGCTGACTCATCCCCTAGCCGTGCGTCCAGTCAGCCGACGGAATCGCTTACCAGATATCCGACGTGGACACAAAAGTACTACCTGCGCAAACGATTCGATTCGGAGCGGCACCACGCTGGGTTGATGTGCTCTTCATCGCGCTCGTGGTTTACGTCATCACCGGCACGCTCTGGATGCTTACCGGTTTCGGCGGAGCGGAGGTCACCCACTACGTCGGACTATTATCCGACGCGCCGGCCGCGCTCGCGAGCGCCATTGTTGCCGCTGCCACGGCACGCCATTCAGCCCGTGGTGCGCTGCGAACGGGGTGGATCTGGTTGGCGGTCGCGCTGGCTCTGTATTTCGTCGGCGTTGCGATCGGGACCATTTCCTGGCTGCGAGGCCACGATCCGTTCCCGGGTCCCGCTGACATTTTCTTCTGCGCATTTTATCCGGTGCTGGCGGCGGCGGCGCTGTTTCTGATACGGGCGGCGGCCGTACGCGTACCCTGGATCCAACTGTCATTGGACGCGACGATTTTCGTCGTTGGTTTCGGCGCGTTCTTCTGGTTCCTGGTGATCCGCCCCGCGGCAGCGCACGCCGAAGTCGACTTGCTCAAGCAAGCCCTGAGTCTGGCGTACCTCGGGCTCGACTGCGTTCTGTTGCTCGCGTTGGGCGTACTGGTCCTCACCGGTGCCGGCAACGTCGGCGGCTGGCGCATTCCTTTGCTGCTGCTGAGCGGATTTGCAACCATGTTTCTCGGCGACATCCTCTGGTCACTCGCCAAGGTGCGTGGCTACTACCTGCCGGGTGGTTTTCAGGACGTGCTGTACCTGTCCTGCTACGCGCCGGTGGCCGCCGCCGGGCGCGCACAGATGCGTACAATTGTGGTGCCGGCGCGTGCAGTGTCGAACGCCCCAGACGCTCTGGCGCGTTCGCTCCCCTATGCGGCGATGCTCGCAGCGTTTCTGGTACTGGTGTACTTCGCCCGCGGCGACATCGGCGGGCCGACGACCGTGATGACCATGATCGTGTTTGCACTCACGCTGCTGTTCATGGTCCGGCAGGGTGTGGTTTTGCGCGGGGATGCATTGCTGCGCGAGCGCCGGGCGGCTCGCATGGTCGAGGAACGATACGCATCGCTGATAGCGAATGCCTCCGACGTCATTATGATCGTCGCCGCCGACGGCGTTCTGCGTTTCGTGTCGCCCGCTTGCGAGCGCACCTTGGGGCTCAAGCCGGAAGAGATCACCGGCAAGAGTCTTCCTGAGCTGTGGGTCGGCGAGGACGGTGAAAAAGTGAGAGTGTTCCTGGCCGAGGTCGCCGCGACGCGCTCAGGAGCGGTCGGCCCGGTCGAACTTCGCATTGAACGAGGCGCGCGGCGCTGCGTGATCGAGGGCGTCGGCAGCAATCTGACGGAAGATCCAGCGGTACAGGGGCTGGCGCTCAATTTTCGGGATATCAGCGAGCGCAAGGCGCTCGAAGAACAGCTGCGGCAGCTGGCTTTCCACGATCCCCTCACGCTGCTTGCAAATAGAAACTTGTTCCGCGATCGCGTGCAACACGCACTGACTCTGGCCCAATCTGGACACAGTTCCGTCGCGGTCATGTTCCTGGACCTCGATAACTTCAAAAACATCAACGATTCACTCGGTCATGATGCCGGCGATTGTCTGCTGCAAGCGGTCGCACAGCGGATCGTCAAGACGACCCGTTCCTCGGACACCGTTGCACGACTCGGCGGAGACGAGTTCGCCGTTCTGCTGGAGGGGATCGCAGCGATTGCAGACGTGAACCGTCTCGCCGATGCGCTGATCGAGACGCTGGGTTTACCGTTCGCGCTCGATGGCGTGGAGGTACGCGTCGCAGCGAGCATCGGCGTCGCCTTCTCCACGCCCGAAGGCGGCACCGAGGCGCTGCTGAGCAACGCGGACATCGCCATGTACCACGCCAAGGCGGCGGGCAAGAACCGCCACGTCACATTTAAGCCGCAAATGCAGGACATGCTGCACGAACGCTTGCGCCTCGAGGCGGATATCGGTCGTGCGCTCGCCAATCAGGAATTCTTTCTCGAGTATCAACCGATAGTTGACCTCGGGACAAGGAGCCTTCTCGGTGTTGAAGCACTGGTGCGCTGGAGGCACCCGGAGGCCGGCATATTGATGCCCGGCCGGTTCATCCAGGTGGCGGAGGAGTGCGGCCAGATCGTCAAGCTGGGCCGCTGGGTCCTGAAGCAGGCATGCCTTGATTTGTGTGCGTGGCGCAAATCCATAGCCGGCGGGGCCGGATTACGGCTTGCCGTGAATATCTCGGGGCGCCACTTGCAACACGGCGAGCTGGTGGATGACGTGGCGCAGGCGCTGCAGGAATCCGGACTTGAGCCGGGCAATCTCGTCATTGAATTGACCGAGAGCACGACCATGTACAACACCGATGCAAACCTCGAGCGATTCCAGCGCCTGAAGGCGCTCGGCGTCAGGCTCGCGATCGACGATTTCGGCACGGGTTACTCGTCGTTGTCCTACCTTCACCGCTTCCCGATCGACATTCTGAAGATCGACCGCTCTTTCGTAAGCCGTCTGACCAACTCCGACAACGGGCCCGAGCTTGCACGCGCCGTCATCACGCTGGGCGAGACGCTCGGACTCGATACTGTGGCAGAAGGAATCGAGCTCGAACCGCAGGTCGCCGCCCTGGTTGCGCTGGGTTGTGTCGCCGGGCAAGGGTTCCTGTTCGCAAAGGCCGGCTCCCTCGAGCAGCTTTCGACGAGTTCATTCGTCGCCCGTCGCAAGGCGCTCTGGACGGCGCAAGCAGCGCGTGAAGAGCTGTCCGCGACGGGTCGCTTCAAAGCTCTAAGGGCAATGGCCCGGCGGGCCGCCGGGGCCGCGTAGGCCCAAGCGTTATTGAGAGCGGGCCGGGGCGAGGCCCAGGCGCTGGCGCGCTTCAGCGGCGGATTGCACACGTGCGCCCAACAGCTCCACTATCGCAACCGCACGTTCGACCAGTTGAGCATTGGTCGCAGGCACGCCCTTTTCAAGGTAGATGTTATCCTCCAGACCCACCCGCACATTGCCCCCCAGTAGCACGGCCTGGGCGACCATCGGCATCTGCATCCGGCCGACGCCAAAGGCTGACCAATGGACCCCGTGCGGCAGGGCGTCTCGCATCGCCTGCATAGCCTCGGTCGTGGCCGGTGCGCCGTACTTTATGCCGAGACAGAGTTGGAACAGGGCGGGCGCATCGATAAGGCCTTCCGCGATGAGTTGCCTGGCAAGCTCGATGTGCCCGAGCTCGAAGACTTCGATCTCGGGGCGCACGCCCGTCCTGCGGTACTCTCGAGCCATGTAACGCAGGTATCGGGGCGTCGTGCCGTACAGGGCTTCATCGAAGTTCAGCGAACCGCAGTCGAGGCTGCCGATCTCAGGCAGTAATTCGATGATGTGCGCAATGCGCTCACCGGGACCTACGAAGTCAGTGCCGCTGGCGTAATTGAGGGGCGCATCGTCAGGTCCCAGCAACAGATCACCGCCCATGCCTCCGGTCAGATTGATGATTACCTCATTATTCCTGCCGCGGATCCGTTCGAACACCTCCCGATACAGCGCCGGGTCGCGGCTCGGGCCGCCCGAGGCCGGATCACGAACATGAAGATGCACGATGGCCGCCCCGGCGGAATGCGCCTCAAGCGCCGACGCGGCGATCTGCTCGGGCGTGACCGGAACGTGCGCGTTCTTCTTGACCGAATCGCCCGAGCCCGTGACGGCGCAGGTGATAAAGACCGCGCTGGTTAACATCGCTGCAGACTTCGCATCGGAGAGCAGGATCAGCGAAGCGCTGTAACAATTCAAGCTCGCCATCCTCGGCAGCTTGCCGTGGTGCCGGCGGCAAGACACGATAGCAGCACGGCAGTCTGATCGGCGGGGAGGGCGAGGTGACGACTACCTATGATGTGATCGTTATTGGATCAGGACACAACGGGCTGGTGTGTGGCGCCTACCTCGCCAAGTCTGGCCTGAAGACCCTGGTACTGGAACGGCGCGAGATCGTGGGTGGCGCCGCCGTCACCGAAGAGTTCACCCCGGGTTTCCGCGCATCCCGATTTTCCTATGTGATGAGTCTGTTGCATCCACGCGTCATCAAGGATCTGGAACTCAACTCATTTGGGCTGGAAGTATTGCCGGCCAACGATCTGTTCTGCCCGCTCGGCGCCGACAACTACATCGTCTTCAGTGACGACATCAAGAAAACCCAGGCTGAATTTGCGCGATTCTCGCGTCACGACGCGGAGATCTATCCACAGTTCGCACGTTATCTCGAGGAGTCCGCGGCTGTCGTGCGGCAGTTGCTCTTCGAGACACCGGTTGATCCGGTGCGGCGCAGCTGGAGTGGCTTCAAGAAGAGTGCCGCGCTGCTCTGGCGTCATCGCACGATTGGCGATGGTGCGTATCGGATGATCGACCTGTTGACTCAGAGTGCGTACGACTATCTGTCTGCCTGGTTCGAGCACGACACGATCAAATGCCTGCTCGCGTACTACGCCTCGATCGGCACCTTTGCCGGCCCGAAGTCCCCCGGCACGGCATACGTGCTCATGCATCACCTGATGGGCGAGCATCAGGGGGCGGGCGGTTGGGGTTTTGTGCGCGGCGGCATGGGCGGTATCACGGCAGCGATCGCGCGCTGTGGAGCTCGCTCTGGCATGCAAATCATGACGCAGGCACCGGTGGCGGAGGTGCTGGTGAACGCAGGCCGTGCGCAAGGCGTGCGCACGGTCGACGGGCGCGAATTCCACGCCCGGGTCGTGGCCTCCAATGCCGCGGCGACCACGCTGTTCCGGCGGCTGGTCGCGGCCAGGCACTTGCCTGCGGACCTGTTGCGTGAGATCGACACGTTCCGCACGTTTTCGACGGCCTTCAAGATGAATATCGCCGCCCACGAACCGCCGCGCTATCGGGCCTTCGATGCCGCGCGGGAGCAGTTCAGGTACCCGACGTACGTGCACGTCGCGCCGGGTATCGATTATCTGGAGCGCGCATACGACGATGCCAAGTACGGCTGGTACTCCAGCCGGCCGTTTCTGACCGCGGTCGTGCCCACCATCGTGGATGATTCGCTGGCCCCTCCAGGCAAGCACGTCATCAATGTCTTTGGCGGCCACGCGCCCTATACGCTGCGGGACAATGCCACGTGGGCCGATGAGAAGCGCAACCTGACGAAGGCAGCGCTCGATGTGCTCGACGAGATGGCGCCCGGGTTTTCCGGACAGGTCATCGATATCGAGACGCTCGTCGCGCCGGACCTCGAGGCCATCGTCGGCTTGCCCCAGGGCCATATCTTCCACGGCGAACTCTCGGCCGATCAGCTGTTCTGGCAGCGTCCTGCACCCCATTGGGCGGACTATCGCACTCCGATAATCGGGCTCTACCAGTGCGGCTCGTCCTCACACCCGGGGGGCGGGGTCTCAGGCATTCCCGGACACAACGCGGCGCGCGAGATTCTCAAGGACTGGAAGCGGCTTTAGGCGAAACCTTGGCCTTGGGCTTCCCTTGTGTCGCGTTCGGGGTACGATGTGATGGTCAACTGATCCTCAATTCAAACGAGACTACGACGCGTGAGCACCGAGCGTTACAGCAAGCCTGACATTGCGGGTAAGAATGCTTATGACCCGATGAAGGAGCCGCGCTATACCGAAATTGCAACATTCATGCGTGCTCCTCTGGCAACCACACTTGAAAGTGTGGACATCGGACTGATTGGCGTCCCGACTGATCTCGGGGTCACAAACCGGCCTGGCGCACGACATGGCCCGCGCGAAATACGCAACGCGTCCAGCCTCATGCGTGCATTTAACCTCGGTCTGGGCGTCAATCCGTACGAGCTGTGCCGAATTGCCGACCTCGGTGACGTACGCCTTTCTCATCGGTACGACCTGGAAAGGCAGAACGACGATATCGAGGCTTTCTATCGGAAGGTCAAGGCAGCGGGCGTCATACCGATCAGCGCCGGCGGTGATCACTCCATTACCTACCCCATATTCCGGGCAATTGCTGCCACGGCGCCGATTGGCATGGTGCATATCGACGCTCACACCGACACATGGGGTGAGTTCTATGGATCAAAGTTCACTCACGGTGCGCCTTTTCGTCTGGCCGTTGAAGCCGGCGTGCTGGACCCCAAACGCACGATCCAGATCGGCATTCGCGGCGGCCAAAACTTCATGGATGGCATCGAGTTCTCCCGCTCGCATGGCATGCGCGTGGTTTTCATTGAGGAGTTCGCCTCACTTGGCGTTGATCGCGTCATCGCAGAGGCGCGTGCAGTGGTAGGGGATGGACCCTCGTACATCTCATTTGACGTAGACGGACTCGATCCCGTCTACGCACCGGGTACAGGCACCCCCGAGGTCGGCGGCATTACGACATTGGAAGCCCAGCGCCTGTTGCGTGGTTTGCGGGGTCTGAACCTGATCGGTGGTGACGTGGTTGAGGTTGCGCCGCCTTACGACCAGACAGGCAACACTGCATTGGTCGGAGCTACGATGATGTTTGAGATACTGTGCCTGATCGCTGACCGACATTTTGGTGCCCGGGAATAACAACGACGTTCAGCACCCAGTCGTGCAGGGGCCGCTCACGGCATTCCAGCTGGGCGCCATCGCGGTTTGCATTGGACTCAATATGCTCGACGGCTTCGACATTCTCGCGATGTCGTTCTCAGCCTCGGGGGTCAAAGCCGCGTGGGGCCTGCAGAATTCCCAGCTGGGGGCATTGTTGAGCGCCGGTCTTGTCGGCATGGCTCTGGGCTCGCTGTTCCTGGCCCCGTGCGCCGACCGCTGGGGCCGGCGCCGGATCGTCCTTCTGTCAGGCACGATCGCTGGAATCGGGATGTCGGGCTCCACGGCTGCACGCGGCTTCGCAGATCTGCTGGCGCTGCGTGCGCTGACCGGAATCGGGATCGGTGGCACGATTGCCAGCGTTGCGGTCGTCGTGTCCGAGTACGCCCCGGACCGATGGCGCAGCACTGCGCTCGCCGCCTATGCCACCGGCTACCCGGTCGGGGCGACGATCGGCGGCGCGCTCACCGCACTCGCCATTCCGCGCTACGGCTGGCGCTCGGCCTTTGCGATCGGCGGTGCGATGTCGCTGGTGCTCCTGCTGGTCGCGTGGCGCCGGCTGCCCGAGTCGGTCGATTTCCTGGTAACACGCCGCCCGCCGGGGGCGCTAAGTCGTCTGAATGCGCTGCTCGGGCGAATGAGCTTACCTGCGGTGAGCGTTTTGCCGGAGCGTGCGGTAGCCACGGAGGCCGACTCGGGCCGCACGCCACTGCGGCTGCTGCTTACCCCCACCACCGTGCTCGTTTGGGTGACGTTCTTCTGCACCATGGCGGCTTTCTACTTCATCGTCAGCTGGACCCCGCGGCTGCTGAACGCCGCGGGCTTGACGGCCACCCAGGGATTGACCGGGGGCGTATTGCTGAATCTTGGCGGCATTGCCGGCTGCGGCGGCTTTGCAGTCGCGGCTGCGCGCGCTGACGCGCGACGGCTGCTGCTCGGCGCGCTGCTTGCGTCTGCGCTCTTGATTGCCGCGTTCGGAATCGCGGTGCACCGGCTTGACCTGGCGCTGTGGACCGCGTTGCTCCTGGGCGTGCTCTCGAATGCGGCAATGGCGGGCCTTTATTCTGTCGGACCGCCGCTGTACCCGACCGCGGTGCGCGCGACCGGCATGGGATCTGCGATCGGTATCGGTCGCCTGGGGGCGATCCTGGCGCCGCTCGCAAGCGGCGCGCTGCTCGATCATGGGTGGGCCCCCGCGCAGCTCTACTACTTGTTCAGCGGTCCGTTTGTGGTCGCCGCGATCGCGATGCTGATCATCGGGCGGTCCCCACCGCGCTTCAGATGAGTACAAATCGCGCCATTGGCTGGGGGATGCAAGCGCTGCCTCGCATCGTGAGAGGCGCAGGGAGCTACGTCTATGACGCCGATGGCCGGCAGTATCTGGACGGCTCGGGCGGCCCCGCCGCGTTCAGCATCGGTCACGGTAACCGCGAGGTCAACGCGGCGATCGTCGAGCAGCTTGGAAAGGTGGCGTGCGGTTACCGCTACCTCTTTACCAGCGAACCACTTGAGGAGCTGACGAGCCTGCTTCTCGCGCGCTGCGGACCGCAATTCGGGCACATCGTGTACTCGTCCAGCGGTTCGGAAGCGGTCGAGTCGGCGATGAAGCTGGCGCTGCAATACTGGGATGCCCGCGGTGTGCCCACGAAGAGGCGTTTCGTGGCTCGGGAGCGCTCCTATCATGGCAATACCTTGGGCGCGCTTTCCGTGTCAGGCTTCCTGGAGCGCCGGCGCCCGTTCGAAGGAAGCCTGCTCGACGTGTCGTTCGTGTCTGCTGCCAACGCCTACCGCCCTTTGGGCGGCCTGTCCGCATCTGAGCTCACGGCTGCTTTGGCTGATGAACTCGATGCACGGATCAAAGCGCTCGGCTCACAGCATGTCGCGGCGTTCATGTTCGAGCCAGTCGTGGGGGCGGCGGGCGGTGTCGTGCCTGCTCCTCCCGGATACGCGAAGGCGATCCGCGCCGTTTGTGACCGGCATAACGTCCTCGTGATCTCCGACGAGGTGATGTGTGGGGCCGGCCGGTGCGGGACCTGGCGTGCTCTTGAACATGATGGAATAGTCCCCGACATCATGGCGGTCGGGAAGGGACTCGCCGGCGGCTACATCCCGCTGGCGGCAACGATCTTACGCAAGGAACTCGGCGACACCATCCTGTCCGAGCAGGGCTCGTTTCTGACCGGACACACGTATTCGGGACACACGACCGCGTGCGCTGCGGGTCTTGCAGTTCAGCGCATCATCGAGCGCGAGTCATTGGTGTCCCATGTTCGGATCCGGGGCGAGGCGTTGCGCCGCGACTTGCGGGAAGCGCTCGAGCGGTTCGATGAAGTCGGCGACGTGCGGGGCCGGGGCTATCTGATCGGAATCGAGTTGGTGCGCGATCGCGCCACCAAGGAGCCCTTTGCGGCGGAGCGGGCCGTCAGTCATACGATCGGTCGGCGCGCATTCGAGGACGGGCTGATCTGCTATCCGTGCGCCGGCCACGTGGGAGGCGTGCTGGGCGACACCATCATCGTAGCGCCTCCGTACAACGCCCGCGAGGCGGAGCTGGCGGAGCTCATCGGAAAGCTCACCGGCGCCGTCGAGCGCACGCTGGCCGCAGGGTGAGCTGCCGCGCGTCGGCAACAGCTGCGAGTGTGGGCCAGGGGAGGGGGGCGAGCCGGGGAACCATCCATACCCAACCTGCCAGGCCCAGAACACTGACCATCGCGGCGACCAGGAATGCCGCTGTGAAGTGATGGGTCTCCTCGACGAGCAGGCCGGTGAGCGCCGGAGCGATGACACCGGCGAGATTACCTACGGCGTTTTGGATTCCCACCCAGCGGCCCGAGGCACCTGGACCGGCGAGGATCTGCGACATGGCGAACGCACCCGGCGAAGACATTCCGCAAAGGATCTGATAGACGAAGATTCCCCCGACTGCCCAGGGGGGCGATGCCAGCGCGATGCATAGCATGCAGGCGACCGACCCCACATGCGCCGCCACCATCACGGCCTTGTAAGCGAGGTTCGCACGTCCGGAGCGCGCGACGACACGGTCGATTGCCCAGCCCGCGATCAGCGCGCTCAGCGCGTTCACGACATAGGCGCTGCCCGTCAGGCTCGCCATCTCGCCGGTCGAGAATCCGCGCTCACGCACCAGATAGAAAGGCAGCCATGTCAGCATGAAGTAGAAGGTGTAGTTGCTCGAAAACAGCCCGAGACTCGTGCCCCAGAGGGATGACTGTCTGAGAAGCGTGTGCAACGCCGGGCCGTCATCGGTGCTCGCCGGCACCGCCGGTTGCGGCAGCTCGACCCGCGACCAGGGCAACAGCCACAGCAGCGAGAGCCCACCGAATACCCAGAATGCGGCTCGCCAGCCGAACTCCACCATGATGAGTCCGCCGCAGTAAGCGCCCACAGCGGGACCCAACAGGTACGCGAACGCAACGATGCCGTTGGCGGTGCCCAGGCTCTTGACCGGTACCACCGTTGCGAGCAATTTCGAAACAGCAGGGAAGCCGGCGCTTTCGCCGATGCCGAGCAGCAGTCGCAGCGCCAGCAGGGCGGCGAAGGACTGCGCGAAGCCGACCAGCATGGTGGCGCACGCCCACACCGCGAGCCCCCCGGCCAGGACCCGCTGTGCGCCATAGCGCTCGGCCACCCACCCGACCGGGATCTGCAACAGGGTATAGGACCAGAAGAACGCCGAGAACAACAGCCCCAGTTGGCGCGCGGAAAATCCGAGCTCGTCCTGGATAAGATGAGCGGCGGTGGGCACCGCGCCGCGATCCACATAGTTGATGAACAGCGCCGCCGCCAGCAGGCCCACGATCCACCAGCGCGTGCCGGCGGTCAGCTCAGACGCTGTTCGCGGAGATTTCAACTCGCATAATCCGCTTCGCTGCGATCCAACAACCGCTTCAGAGCCTGAAAGTGCAGCTCAGTGCGCTCCTCACCGCCGACGCTCTCCCCGGCCCTGAACTGGGCGACGGTCGCCTGCACGACCGACTGCGGAACGATGTGGAGCTTGCGTCCCGTTGAGAGCGCCAGGACCTGTGCCTGACAGGCCCGCTCGAGAAAGTACAGGCGCTCAAACGCCTGTGCCGCCGAGCCCGCCGTGACCAGGACGCCGTGATTGCGCAGCATGAGGACCGATTTGCCTCCCAAGGCACGTGCCAGGCGCTCGCCCTCGCCGTAGTCAAGCGCCAAGCCCTGGTAATCGACGTAGGCGATGTCGTCATGGAAGCCGAGCGCATTCTGCGCCGCCATGTCCAGGCGCGGATCCTCGAGCATGCTCAGAGCCGTCGCATGAGGCATATGCGTGTGCAGCACGCACCGCGCCTGAGGCATCAGACGGTGTACTGAGAGGTGGATGTAAAGAGCCGTGTCCTCGACCAAGCCGCTGCCGGCCACGACGGTTCCGGTGAAGTCCAGCTCCAGCAGATCGCTGGCTTTCACTTCCGACCACAGTAGCCCAAAGGGCGCGAGGTAAAACCGCTCGGAGTGTCCCGGAACGAGCATCGTCATGTGATTGTCGATGCCCTCGCTGAAACCGAAGCGCGCCGCCAGCCGATGACAGGCGGCCAGATCGATCCTCGCCCGCCGTTCCGCCTCGCTGCGCCATACTGGTTCCCGTGACGCGTTCATTGAGCGGCCTCGCACCCACACCGAAGGACAATCACAATTATAGCCTTAGCTCTACAATCACGTCCCTCGAAGCCTGCGCGCGCTAGCGAGCATCGATCCGCCCAGCGGGATCAGTTCGTTTCATGGCCCGCGGTCCCAGTACTCCTCCATCTTGCGGCGCATGGCCGCGTCCGGAAGCCTGCCGCGGCCGGCGCCCTGATTGTCCACCAAGTGGCTCACCTTTGTTGAGCCCGGTATGGCGCAGGTCACCGCCGGATGCGAGATCACATACTTGAGGAAGTATTGCGCCCAGGTCGCTACGTCGATATCAGCCGCCCAGCTCGGCAACTCACGGTCCGCGGCTTGCCGGAACAGCGAAGAACGTCCAAAGGGCAAATTAGCCAACACAGCGAGTTTGCGCTCCAGCGCCAGCGGAAAAATCGCCTCGGCCGCCTCGCGGTTGGCTATCGAATAGTCCACCTGGATGAAATCGAGCGGGTAGTTGCGCATGACGTCGATGATCTCCGCGTGTTGGCTGACGCGGGAGGTGGTCACGCCGACGTAGCGAATCCTGCCGGCCTTCTTCCACTCCTGCATCAAGGGAATCAGCACCGCCACGCCGTTGAGATTGTGGACTTGCAGGAGATCGACGCGTGGCGTCTTCAGCCGCTCGAGTGATCGCGCGAAGCTGTCGGCGCCCGTCGTGCCGGAGCGGCCGCCGGATTCGCTGCCCACGAGCTTGGTTGCAATGAACATCTTGTCGTGCGTGCCGAGGCTCTCGAGCGCCTCCCCGATCAGCGCTTCGCTGTCACCATAGGCGGCGGCCGTGTCGATCACCGAACCACCGAGCTCGCTCATGCGCTTGAGCTCGGCACGGATCTCATCGCGCAGCTTGTCGTGAAATGAGTCGGTGCCTATCCCAATCGCCGCAATCCTCTCTGCGGTCGAGGGTATGGGTTTGGTGATCAGCGGCAGCGACAACGCCGCCGGCTCGGCGGCCGGCAACGGCCTTGTGAGCAGGGTTCCGATGCTCGCGACCGCGCCGGCTTCGATGAACTCGCGGCGCGAAACATTAAAATTGCCACGCTTGGTCATGTGATGGCCCTCCGTCCCGGTCGGCGGCGCTAAGTCTTGAGCTTATAGCCTGTTTTGAATATCCAGCTCACCACCACCAGGCACAACGCAAGAAAGCCCAGGGTCGCGGCGGCGCTCGCGACGACGTTCACGTCGGACACGCCGTAGAAGCTCCAGCGGAAGCCGCTGATCAGGTAGACCACCGGATTGAACAAGGTAATCTTCTGCCATAGCGGAGGCAGCATGCTGATCGAGTAGAACGCGCCGCCGAGGAAGGTGAGTGGCGTGACGATCATGAGCGGCACAACCTGCAGCTGCTCGAAGCTGTCGGCCCACAGGCCGATGATGAAGCCGAGCAGGCTGAAGGTTATGGCCGTCAGTATCAGGAAGGTCAGCATCCAGACGGGGTGCGCAATTCCATAGGGCACGAACAGACGTGCCGTGACTAGAATCAGTATTCCCAGCATCACTGATTTGGTTGTTGCGGCGCCGACGTAGCCGATCAGCACTTCAACGTACGATACTGGCGCAGACAGCAGTTCGAAGATTGTGCCGGACCATTTCGGCAGGTAGATGCCAAATGATGCGTTCGAGACGCTTTCGTTGAGCAGCGACAGCATGATGAGGCCGGGGATAATGAAGGCGCCGTAGCTGACGCCATCGATGGCGCCCATGCGGCTACCGATTGCAGCCCCGAACACGACAAAGTACAGCGAGGTCGACAGCACGGGCGAGGCGATGCTCTGCATCAGAGTACGGAAGGTTCGTGCCATCTCGAAGCGGTAGATCGCGCTGATCGCCGGCACGTTCACGTCCGTGTCCTCACCAGGTTGACGAAGATTTCTTCCAGCGAGCTTTCACTGGAATGCAGGTCCTTGAAGTCGATACGGAGGTCGCCGAGGCGCTTGAGCAGTGTGGCAATGCCGGTTTCCTTGCGCTGCGTATCGAACGTGAACACCAGTGCATGGCCGTCATCGGTCAATTCGAGCGGATAGGCGGACAGCTCTGGCGGAATCTGCACGAGCCGATTCTGTAGTTGCAGTGTCAGCTGCTTCTTGCCGAGTTTGCGCATTAGCAGGGATTTGTCCTCGACCACGAGCAATTCGCCCTTGCTGATGACGCCGATGCGGTCGGCCATTTGCTCGGCTTCTTCGATGTAGTGTGTGGTCAGAATGATGGTGACTCCGCTCTCGCGCAACCGGTGCACCATCTGCCACATGTCACGGCGCAACTCGACGTCGACGCCGGCAGTCGGTTCGTCGAGGAACAGGATCTGAGGTTCGTGCGACAGCGCCTTTGCGATCATCACGCGTCGCTTCATGCCGCCGGAAAGCGTCATGATCTTCGAGTCCTTTCTGTCCCATAGCGACAGATCCCGCAGCACTTTCTCGCAGTGGGCAGGATTCGGGGCTTTGCCGAACAGGCCGCGGCTGAACTTCACCGTCGCCCAGACGCTCTCGAAGGCATCAGTGTGCAGCTCCTGTGGCACCAAGCCGATCTTGCTGCGCGCAGCGCGATAGTCGCGCACGATATCGTGACCGTCGGCCACTACGCTGCCCTCGCTCGGCGTGACGATGCCGCAGATGATGTTGATCAAGGTCGTCTTGCCTGCGCCATTCGGACCAAGCAAGGCCAGGATTTCACCGCGGCGAATCGTCAGGTCGATGCGCTTGAGCGCCTTGAGGCCAGTTGCGTATGTCTTGCTCAGACCCGCGACCGTAACAATCGGCGACGAAGCTGCTGGACTGTCGGCAGGGAAAGTTGCTGCTGCTTGCACGGCGTCTCTTTCTCAGGAGTAGTGCTGGGTGGCTGCCGGCGCTAACCTGTGCCGGTCAGGCGCAGGATGCTGCCGATGATGGCGGCAGCCGGGCGTGTGATGACCTGGTTGAAGAGGTTGACGTCGATGCCCGCCTGGGCTGCGAAAATCGGCACCAGGAAAAAAGCCCCGATCACGATCCACATGCCATAAGGCGCCAGCCTGGCGAGCGGTGCTGCGAGCACATTGGGCAGAATCCCCACGGCGACTCGGCCGCCATCGAGCGGCGGGAGCGGGATCAGGTTGAAGACTGCGAGAATGACATTGATGTTGATTGCGTTGACGAGACTCCTCAGGACCCAGTGATCGATACCTACCGGCAGAAAGTCGACCGTGTGCAAGAGCAGCGCAGCGGCCGTCGCCAGTGCGAGGTTCATGACAGGTCCGGCTGCGGCCACCCAGATCATGTCGCGGCGGGGATTTCGCAGCTGTCCGAAGTTCACGGGCACGGGCTTGGCATATCCAAAGAGAAAGGGTGCATGTGTCAACAGCAGGAGCGCCGGGAGGAAGAGCGTGCCGAAGGGATCGATGTGTCTTAGCGGATTGAGCGAGACTCGCCCGAGCTGCCAGGCGGTGTCGTCGCCAAAATGATGCGCCACGAAGCCATGGGCCGCCTCATGCAAAGTGATCGCAAGAAGCACCGGGATCACCCACGTCGAGGCCGAATAGATCATGGGATAGTTATCCCAAATCGTCCTCATCTGCGCCAGTGGACTTTCCTGGCGACGCGGAAGGGGTCGCAGCGGGTGCATTGACGGCACTGGCCTCGGCTGCGGCGCGCGCGGCGCCGCGACGGGTGCGGCCACGCACTCGGTGGACGACCGGGTAGGCGAAGCTCGCGAGGTGCGAGTGGACACGCCTCAGGTCCCGCACGGTGCGCAGAAAGAGATCACTCTCCTCGGCGACGCGCTCGGCTCCGTCGGCTTCCTCGAGCCGGCTCGCGGCGGCCGCCGAGCGCAGGAGGCGCACGCTCAACACGGTTGCGGCCGCTTCGAACTCGCGAAACTGTGTCTTGCGGGCGGCCAAACGCTTGGCGTCACGGGGCTCGGCCTGCAGGAACACGGCAAGCGCGAGCCTCAGACTCTCGAGCAATTCGCCGTGCATGGCGTCTACGGTCTCGAGCTCTTCCGGTGAGAGCGCCCGGCCCCGCTTGACGCTGCGCACCGCGAACTCGACCAGGCTGTTAGTGACGATGTCGGCGATGTGCTCGAGATTGATCACCGCCGACAGGATGTCCTGGCCACGGGCACCCTCCCGCTGGTTGTCGAGGGTCTGCTCGCCGCTGACGTCGGCGAGGTAGCGGCGAATCGCGCCTCCCAGCTGATCGACGCAGCGGTTCTGCGCGACGACCGCCTCGGCCCGTGCGCGATCGTTATGCCTGAGGACCTCGAGCGCATCGCGCAGCATGGACTCGACCATGTCGGCGATACGCAGGGTCTCCCGTGCGGCGTTCGCCAGCGCCACCGTCGCCGAATCGAGCGCCGCGACATCGAGATGGACGGGACGGCCGGGATCGGCCGGCGCCGGCGGGTCCGGCAGCCAGCGCGTGAGGAGCCGTGCGAGCGCGCCGACGAATCCCAGGAACACGGCGGCGAGCGCGAGATTGAATGCCAGGTGAAAGTTGACTACGAGGCGCCCGGGCGCTGGTTCTACCTGCTGCAGCGCGTCGGTGATCGCGGGCAGGAACGGCAAGGCGAGCACCACGCCTACGGCGCGCACCAGGAGGTTGCCGAGGGGCAGGCGCCGGGCGGCCGGAGTCGACGCGTCGATGAGCGGCGGCAGTGTGCCGCCCAGATTCGCCCCGAGCACGAGCGCGAGTGCGCCGGTGGGATCGACCACATGCGTGGCGGTGAAGGAGACCACGAGCAGCACGATGGCGATGCTCGAGTGGCAGGCCCAGGTGAGTGCGGCGGCAATGAACACCGCGAGCAGCGGGTCGTGAGCCAGCGCGCCCACAATGGGTCGCAGCAACGGCGTGTTCTCGATCGGTCCGAGCGTGTGCAGGAGTCCGGCGAGCGCCATCAGCATGAGCCCGAGGCCGATGCCGATCCGGCCGATGTTCTTCGCCCGACCGCCGGCAGCCCATCGAAAGACCAGCACGCCGATGAGCACCAGGGGCGGCCCGACCAGCGCCATGTTGAAGGACAGCACCTGGGTCAGGAGCGCGGTGCCGACGTTGGCCCCGAGCATCACCGCGAGTGCCGGGGCGAGCGCCATGACGCCGGTCGCCGTGAACGAGGTCGCGAGCAGGCCCGTCGCCGTGCTGCTCTGGAGGAGCGCCGTGACCCCGAGACCGGTGAAAAACGCCCGAAAGCGACTGCCGAGATTCCGGCCAAGCCAACGCCTCAGGACGCCGCCGAACCCGCGTTGTACGCCCGTGCCGACCATGTGCGTCCCCCAGAGGAGGAGGCCCACATGACCTGCGAGTTCAATGAGTAAGAGTGTCCCGTTCATCGGAGCGCCCGTGCACCTTCAGCTCTCTGGGCTTCTGCGGCGCCGCATGAGCGTCAGCGCAATGGCTGCAGAGGCCACCATCAGGAACAGGCTGACCGCATTGAGCACCGGGGTTGCTCCCTCGCGCATCCGGCCGTACATCATGATCGTGAGCGGCGCGTCAGTTCCGACCAGCATCAGTGTCGTGTTGAAGTTCTCGAATGACATCAGGAAAGCGATCGCCGCCGAACCGATCAGCGCCGGACGCAGGTAAGGCAGCGTGATGGTCCACAGCACGGCCGAGTGGGAGGCCCCCAGATTGAGGGCCGCATCCTCCAGAGTACGGTCGAAGCGCTTCAGCCGCGCGCTGATGGTGAGCGTTGCAATCGCGGCGATGTAGGAGAACTGGCCCAAGACCACCAGCGGCAAACCGGGCCGCAGAAAATCCGCCTCGGCCCCGAACAGCTCGCTCCACAGGTCAGCCACGCGGCTCGCGAACGCCAGAATCGAAATACCCAGAATGACGCCGGGAATGACCAGTGGCGTGAGCATGAGCATCGAAAGGGTGCCCTTGCCGGGAAACCGCTCCCGCTCCATCAGAAACGCATTGGCGGTACCGACCGCCACAGACAGGCCGGTTACCCACAGGGCCACGACGCTGCTGGTCCAGACGCTGCCCAGCAGCTCCTGATCGCGGAACAGCCCGATGCGTCCGGCGGCTTCGTTGCCGAGGAACCAGTCGAGCGTGAACCCGTGCCAGGGTGGTGCGGGATAGGGTGCATCGTTGAATGCAAAAACCGCCACAATCACCAGCGGCACGAACAGGAACATCAGGAAAGCGCCGACATAAAGCGCCGTTGCGGCGCGCAGCCAGGCCGGCCGTGGCAGGGAGGGTATCACGCGCGCCGCATCACGTCGCTGAAGCGCTGTCCGCTGATCTTCAGGCCCAGCCAGACCATGGCGGTGGATAGAGCGAGCAGCAGGAAACCAAAGGCGGCTCCCTGCTCCCAGTTAAAGCGCGTAATGAACTGCGTGTAGATCTGCTCGGTAAACCACTGCGAGTTCTTGCCCCCGAGCAGCGTCGGTGTCAGGTAGTTGCCAAGCGTCAGCATGAACACCACGATGCAGCCGGCGGTAATGCCCGGCGCGGCATGCGGAATGACGATCGCGCGCAGAATGGACCAGCCCTTGCCGCCGAGGTCGTAGGCGGCTTCGATCAGCGAGTTGTCCAGGCTCTCGAGGCTGCCGACGAGTGGCACCACCATGAACAGCAGCGAGGTGTAGACCAACCCCACGAGGATGGTGGCATCGTGGTAGAGCAGTTCTACCGGTTGCGCAGTGAGCCCGAGATGCACCAGCAGCGCCGGCAACACGCCGGATTCGCGCAGCAGGATCATCCAGCCGAGCGTGCGCACGGTTTCGCTCACCCAGAAGGGAATCAGGCACACGACAAACAACAGCGCGCTCATGCGGCCCCGCGCCAGCTTGGCGATGGTCCATGCGATCGGAAATGCAACCAGCAAGGTCAGCGCAGTTGCGAGCGCCGAGAGCATCGCGGTCCTGACAAACACGTGCCAGTACAGCGGCTCGCCGAAGAACGTGCGGTAGTGCGCGAGGCTGGCAACGTACTCGCGCGGCGCCACGCGCTCACGAAACGACAGTAGCGCCAGATCCAGGTGCGGCAGGATGATCAATGCAAACAGCCACAGCAGCGCCGGGGCGAGCAGCAGCCCAAGCACAAGGCGGCGGTACCCGACCGCGGTTGCCGGCGTTTCAGGCACGGGCATCGGGAGCCGGAAAACAGATCGCCCGTTGCGGATCAAAGCTGAAGCAGATGCGCGCGCCGGCCTGCAGGTCGGCATAGGCCCCGGTCTGTGGCAGCGCAATGCGGAACTCGACATGACTCTGCAGCTCCCGCAGCAGCACCGCGGAGTTGGCACCGTCGAAGAGCAGGCTGATCACCTCGCCGGCATGCGCGATCTGTCCGGCCGGCAGGTCGGCCGAGGTGCGGCCCAGCAGCGTGGCCTCGGGCCTGATGAACGCCTCAACGGCCATACCCGCCGTAATGGCCCCCTTACGGCGCGCGCGCACCACCCAGCCACCACGGGTGGCGAGTTCCACGAGCGTGCCATCGACCGCGAGCGCCTTGCCCACCAGGCGGTTGTTGTCACCGACAAATCCGGCGACGAACGGTGTTGCCGGCGCGTAGTAGAGCTCCTGAGGTGTGCCGAGCTGCTCAAAGCGGCCGCGGTTCATCACGCCGACGTGATCGGACAGGACGAGCGCCTCGGACTGGTCATGGGTAATGTAGACGAACGTGGTACCGAAGGCGCTCTGCAGCTGCTTCAGCTCGATTTTCATGTGTTCGCGCAGCTTCAGGTCGAGTGCCCCGAGCGGCTCGTCCAGCAGCAGCAGCGTGGGCTCGAGTATCATGCTGCGCGCGATGGCGACGCGCTGTCGCTGGCCGCCGGAGAGCTCGTCGGTGCGCTTGCCGCCTGCACCGCCCAGGCCGACCCGCTCCAGCATCGCCTCGGCGCGTCGCATGCGCTCGGCGCGGCCGACGCCTCGCCGCGCAAGCCCGAAGGCCACGTTCTGCGCCACCGACATCATCGGAAACAGGGCGAGCTGCTGAAATACCATATTGACCGGGCGCCGGTTGGGGGCCACACGCGCCATGCTGCGTCCGCCGATGGCGATGTCGCCGTGATCAGGCTGAATGAAGCCGGCGATCATCCGCAGCAGAGTCGTCTTGCCGCAACCGGAGGGGCCGAGGATCGAGAAGAAACTGCCGCGGGCAACACTGAAGGACAGATCGTCTACGGCCAGGTGAGTCGCGAAGCGCTTGGCGAGAGCCCGTACCTCCAGATCCGGTGTTGCAACCATCGCGCGCGCCGTAGGCGCGCTCAATTGGCCGCCTTGACTCGGTCGAGAACCGCACCCTCGATTTCTTCAAGACCGGGCGGGATCGCCGGATACCACATGATGTTCTTCAGGCCATCCGGAAACGTTTCGGTGAACTGTGCGCGGAGGCGCGGATCCATCAGCTGATCGGCGCCCTTGGCGGCGGTGAAGTTGCCGACGGATTTGCCGACCTTGGCGGCGATCTCGGGGCGCATCACGAAATTGATCCATGCGTAGGCACCGGCGTCGTTGCGGCCGCGCGCCGGCAACGCCAACGTGTCCATCCAGGCGACCGCACCTGAGCGGGGGTTGATGAACTTGATATCGGGATTTGCCCGGTTCAGGGCCCACCCGCCCGAGTCCCACGCCATCGCAGCATCGATCTCTCCGGAACGCACGCCATTGAGCAGCTGGTCCTTGTTGTCGTAGAAGAAGCGGAAATTCACCTTGCAGGCGCTGAGCGTCTTGCCGACTTGCTCCATGAGCGCCGTGTAGGCCTTGGTGTTGTCATACAGCGCAAAGGGATTCTTGCCCGAGGCGAGGGCAAAGGCCATCAAGGTCGGGCGCTTCAGGCGCACCGTGGTTCTGCCCCGCAGCTCAGGCTTGCACAGATCCAGGTAGTCGCTGATCTTGGTGCGCTTGGAATTGTAGATCAGCCCTTCAGTGCCCCAGATATAGGGCAGGCCGTAGAGCTTGCCGTCGATGGTGGCGTTCTTCCTGATGGTGTCGAGCAGCTCGGGCAGAAATTCATCCAGCCGCACTTTGCTCGTATCGAGTGGCTTGTAGATGCGGAATTCCTGCTGCGCTCCGAGGATGCGGTCCTGCGACGGCTGGGCCAGGTCAAAACCGGCGCCGCCGGTGGCGCGGAGCTTCGAGATCATTTCCTCGTTGTTCGAGAGCGTAACCTGAATCTGGATGCCGGTTTCCTTCCTGAACTGGGCAATGACCTCGGCGGGTACGTAGTCTGCCCAGGTAATGATCCTCAGTACTTTGGCATCGTCGGCGCGCGCCTGGCTCCCCGCCAGGAGCCCGAGTGCCAGGAACGCAGTCAGCATGCGGCGCGTGGTGGAGATCATGTGCTCGGCGCCCCTCCGGGCCGATTGCTGGCGCGTTGACAAGCAAGTTTTTGGCGAGCTAGTCTCAATGTGACTTTAATTTGGAAATATAACATCGCCCCACCCGCTTGTCGTCGGATCGCCGCTCACCGGCGCCACCGCCATGTTTGACCTGCAGGGGCACCGCGGCGCGCGGGGTCTGTGGCCTGAAAATACCCTCGCGGGATTTGCTGGTGCAATGGAGCTCGGCGTGTCCGCCCTGGAGCTCGATTGTGGGGTTACCCGGGATGGCGTGGTGGTCGTCAGTCACGACCCGCTACTTAATCCCGACTGCACACGCGATGCGCGCGGACGCTTTCTGGCGACCGCGGGTCCGCCGATCTTCGCTCTGACCTATGCGCAGCTGCGGTCTTACGATGTGGGGCGGATACGGCCGGGAAGCGCGTACGCCGCGCAGTTCCCTCAGCAGCAGCCCGTGGACGGCGAGCGCATACCGCGTCTGGCGGATGTGCTGACGCTGGTCCGCACGCGCGGCCGCGGCCGGGTGCGCGTCGCCATCGAGGTCAAGACGTTCCCGGAGCAGCCGCAACTCACGCTTGCCCCCGAGCCGTTCGTGCAGGCGCTGCAACTGGATGTGGAGCGCACCGGCAGCGCTGCGCTGGTCGCGGTCCTGGCCTTTGACTGGCGAGTGTTGAGCGCTGTGCGGCGGCTCATGCCACAGGTTGCGATGGCGGCCCTGACCGATCAGCAGCCCGGCGAAGACACCGTGCGGATCGGCTCGCCAGCTCCGTCGCCCTGGCTCGGCGGACTTGATCCTGAGCACTTCGACGGCTCGATTGTGCGCCTCGTCAAAGCCACCGGCGCCGGCACCTGGGGCGCGGACTTTCTGGATCTGGATGCGCAACGGGTCGAGCAGGCGCATGCTCTCGGACTGCGCGTCGTTCCGTGGACTGTCAACGAACCGGCAGACATGGAGAGGCTGCTCGCGTTTAATGTGGATGGCATGATCACTGACCGGCCGGATGTGCTGCGCGCTCTTCTCGAGGGCAGGGGCATGGCGGTCCCGCCGCGGCCGCAGCAGCACTCGTGACATGGGCCAACCGAGCATCCTGGTGATCGACGGGAACCGTGCGGCGACGCGCGAGCAGCAGGTCGCCGCCGGCGGCCAGCCCTCGGGCGAGGGCTACGCACAGGTGTTGAGGAGCCTGGCAGCCGTAAGCTGCGACATCGTCCGGCCGGCGGACGGCGAAGTGCGGTTCGCTTCCGGCAGCGGCCTCGCCAGCTACGACGGCGTGGCGATCACCGGTTCGGCGCTGAACCTCTACGACGGTGGCGCGCACATTGAACGGCAGATCGACCTGGCGCGGGCCGTATTTGGCGCCGGCGTGCCGTTTTTCGGCAGCTGCTGGGGCCTGCAGGTGGCGGTGAGTGCGGCGGGCGGGCGCGTACGCCGCAATCCGCTTGGGCGGGAATTCGGATTCGCGCGCCGCATCGAACTCGGGGACGCGGGGCGCCGGCACGCGATGTTCAGGGGCAAGCCGCCGGTGTACGAGGCGATCACGGTGCACGGCGATGATATCGAGCAGCTTCCTGACGGCGCGGTGGTACTGGCGCGTAACGACATGGGGCTGCAGGCAATCGAGCTGCAGCACGGTCGCGGCACCTTCTGGGGCGTGCAGTACCACCCCGAATACAGCTACGGCGAGATTGCGGCAACGGCGCTGCGCTACGGTGCCGCGCTGATCGAAGAGCAGCTGTTCGCCGATCGTGCGGAGCTGGAAGCGTTTGTCACCGATCTGCGCATCCTCATGCGCGATCCTCGCGACCGGCGCCTGACCTGGAAACACGGGCTTGGCGAGGGCCTGCAGGAGGAATCATGCAGGCTTGCGGAGCTGCGCAATTGGCTGGAGCTGCAGGTGTTGCCGTACTCGCGGCAGCGCCACTGAAGGCGCCGCCGCGCCTTAAGGGTGACCCCCGATGAACTTCACTGAGCACCCGGACTTTCCCGCAGCCGTGTCACTGGCCGAGCACCTCGCCGATGCCGCGCGCGGCATTGCGCTACGGCATTTCCGCACGCCGCTCGCCGTGGAGCGCAAAGGCGACGGCAGTCCGGTCACCGTCGCGGACCGCGATATCGAGACCCACATGCGCCGCATGATTCGCGCGGCATTTCCCGAACATGCCATTCGGGGTGAAGAGTTTGCACCCGAGGGGAGCGGCGAGTTCACCTGGGTGCTCGACCCGATTGACGGCACGAAGAGTTTCGTCACGGGGTATCCTTTGTTCGGATCGTTGATTGCGCTGTTGCAGGGTGGTCGTCCGGTGCTCGGCGTGATCGAGGCACCGGCGCTCGGCGAGCGCTGGGTGGGTTGTGAGGGTCGTGCCACGCTCTTCAACGGCAGGCAAGTCAGGACCAGCGACTGCCGCGCGACCGAGCAGGCCGTCGTCTACACGACTACGCCGGAGACCTTCGACGCCGGGGAGCGGCGGCGCTTCGAAGCCCTCAGCGCGCGCGCCGCGCTGCGTCGCTTTGGCGGGGATTGCTACCTCTACGGCATGCTCGCCGGCGGTCACTGTGACCTGGTCATCGAAGTGCAACTGAAACCCCACGATTTCATGGCGGCGATCCCGGTCGTGGAGGGTGCCGGCGGCAGGATCAGCGATTGGCGCGGGGCGCCGCTTGGCACCGCCTCCGACGGCCGCGTGGTGGCGGCGGCCACCGAGGTGCTGTGGCGAGAGGCGATCCGCGAGTTGAGCGCGTAACTGTGCTCAGCCAGCGAGGCTCAGATCGCCCTTGACCGCGGAGCGGAAGATGCGGGCGTAGCCCGCCGCGTCCGTGGGCAGCGGATTGCCGGCCGCCGACGGATCGAGCGAGGCTTCGTGCCCGATGGTGTCCGGGTTGCTCAGCGGCACGCCGATCTCAGCGAGGGAGTGCGGGATATTCAGGCGCTTGCGGAAAGCCAACACCCAGTCGAACACCGCGGCAAACGGCTCACCGGGCAAGTTCAGCGTCCGGGCGATGACGGACAGATGGGGCTCGATCGCGCGGCGGTTGTGCACGATAACGTAAGGTAGAACAACCGCGTTGGTCAGGCCGTGATGCGTGTTGAAATGCGCTCCGACCGGATGCGCAATAGCGTGCACGCCCCCGAGTCCCTTCTGAAACGCCGTCGCACCCATGCTCGCCGCGGCCAGCATGCGCGAGCGCGCCTCGATGTCTTTGCCGTTGTCGCACGCGCGCGGCAGGTACGTCTGGATCAGCCTCAACCCCTCGAGCGCTATGCCGTCGGCCAACGGGTGGAACCCCGGCGCACAGAACGCTTCGAAGCAGTGCACCAAGGCGTCGATGCCGGTGGCCGCGGTGATCGCGGGCGGCAGGCCGACCGTGAGCTCCGGATCGCTGATCACCACTCCGGGCATCATCTGCGGGTGGAAAATGATCTTTTTCTGGTGGGTGACCTCATTGACGACCACGCCCGCGCGGCCCACCTCCGAGCCGGTGCCGGCGGTGGTTGGAACGGCGACGATCGGTGCGATGCCACGCCGGTCGGCGCGTGTCCACCAATCACCCACGTCCTCGAAATCCCACAGCGGCCGCGTCTGCCCGGACATGAAGGCAATCACCTTGCCGGCATCCAGCGCCGAGCCGCCGCCGAAGGCGATCACGCCGTCGTGGCCGCCCTCGCGGTAGGCAGCGAGACCGGCCTCGATGTTGGCGGCGACCGGATTGCCGCGCACGCCCGTAAACAAGCCGCTTCCCGGCACAAGTTCGCGCGCGCGCCGCACCATCGGCGCATTGCCCAAGCCCTCGTCCGTCACCAGCAGCGGCCGCTTGATGTCGAGCAGCGCACAGGCCGCCGGCAGCTCGGCAATGCGGCCCGGACCCGCCCACACGGTCGTGGGATAGTTCCAATTCGCCTTAAGAATTGCGCTCACGTACTCACCCGCAGGTGGAAAGATTTTGGCCGCGTCAGGTGCTCGTATCCGACTGCCGAGAGCGTACAGCCACGCCCCGAGTCCTTGACGCCAACCCAGGCGAGGGCCGGGTCCAGATAGTCGCAGCGATTCATGAACCAGGTGCCGGTCTGCACCTGCTCGCCGAGCGTCACGGCCGCGACCTCATCGCGCGTCCAGACCGCCGCGGTAAGTCCGAAAGAGCTGTCGTTCATCTGCGCCACCGCTTCGGCGTCGGAGCGCACTTTCATAATGCCGGCGACCGGTCCAAAAATCTCCTCGCGCATGACCGACGAGCTCGCCGGGGCATCGAGGAGCAACTGCGGGGCGAGATACGGTGTACCGGCCTTGCTGCGGGGGAAGTCGCGCTCCTCGATCGCCGGCCGCGCGCCGCTCTCGATGGCCGCGCGCACCTGCGCGCGTATCCCGTCTGCCGCAGCGGTGCGCACCACCGGGCCGAGCGTGGTCTGCGGGTCCAGAGGGTCGCCGAGCCGGTACTGCTGAATCAGCTCGATGCAGCCGCGCGTGAAGCGATCATGGACGCTCTCGTGAACGTAGATGCGCTGCAGCCCACAGCAGGACTGACCGGAGTTGAAGTAAGCACCGTCCACGATGTTTTCAATGGCGTGCGGCAAATCGGCATCGTGACGCACGTAGACCGGGTCGCAGCCGCCGAGTTCGAGCCCCACGCCGATGAAACGCTCGGCCGCGACGCGCTGCACGGCCCGGCCCCCAGCCACGGACCCGGTGAAGGCCACGAAGTCGATACGCGGATCGCGGATGACTCGTTCGGTGTCGGCGTGCCCGAGGTGCAATACCTGGAAAAGGCCGGCAGGGAGCCCTGCGGCGGCGAAGCACTCGGCGAAGCGCTCGGCGCACAAGGGCGTCTGTGCGGAGTGCTTGAGCACCACGGCGTTGCCGGCCAGCAGCGCGGGTACCACGCTGTTTACCGCGATCAAATACGGGTAATTCCACGCGGCCACGGTGAACACGACACCGAGCGGCTCGCGGCGTATGAAGCGCCGAAAGCCCGGTTTGGGGCCGGCATCCACATCGGCGAGTGCCGCCGCGGCGATCCCGCGCATGTAGCGCGCACGCTCGAGCGTGCCGCGCACCTCGCTGGCAGCGAAACGTATCGGCCGCCCCATCTGCCAGCTGAGCTCGATGGCTATCTGCGCGCCGCGCCGCTCGAACTCGCCGCAGAAGCGCTCGATGATGGCGGCGCGCTCAGCGAGCGGCACCTGCCGCCACAGCAGCTGCGCGGCGCAGGCGCGCTGCAGAACCTGATCGACTTGCGCAGGGGTGGCTGCAATGCGTTCCGCGTACACCTTGCCATCGACCGGAGAGACGCACTTGATGCTCATATGATCTCGAAATAGGGAGCCGTACAGCCGGACGCTGCATTGTGGCCGTGATGGCGAGCGGAACGCTACTGCAGCGGCGCCGCCACGTGCCGTGCATTCAGCACATACAGGTAACAGGCGCCGAGGGCGGCGAGCGCACTGACAACCGCGAGAGTGATGAACACGCCTCCCCAGCCAAAGGCCACCGCGATTCTCGCCATGACGTAGCCCGCGAGCACCCCGCCGAGATACCCGGTGCCGTCGACCAGGCCCGAGGCGACGGCGCCCGCCTGCTTGCCGCCGAAATCCAGCGCGAATGCGCCGGGCAGGAAGGAGTAGGGCCCGAGCAGACAGAAGGCCACGATGCCGGTCATCGCCACCGGCAGCACCACCCCGGCCGCAGCCGGCCGCAGCGAGGTGAGGATCAGCAGCGTCACGGCCGTGCCGGCGAGACCCAGGACCAACAGCAACGAGCGGGCATTCGGCCCCAGCCGGTCGCTCGCCCAGCCGGCCAGCAGGACCGAGATGGCTCCAACCCCCGGGAAGATCGCCGACAGCGCGGCCGAGTGGCTGATGCTGTAGCCGAGGAAGTCGCGCAGGTACAGCGCGTTCCAGGTGTTGAAGGTCTCGCGCACCATGGTGGCGGCGAAACCCAGGAGGCACACCATCAGGAACGCGCGGCTGCGCAGCAGCGGCAGCACCAGCGCCACAAAATTCTTCGGGCCCGATTGCGCTCCGGAGAACACGTTGCGCGGGTTCGCCACCGCCTCGGGGTGGCCCTCGTCGGTGCGCGACTCCCGCAGGAACAGCAGGTTGGCGAGAAACATCAGGCCCGCCACGCTCGCGCCGAACACGAACAGCGCGCGCCAGCCGACCCCGTGCTGCAGCAGCAGGCCCATGCTCTGGCGCGCGGCGGCGTCACCGAGGAGGTAGCTGCAGGTGAGGATGGCGGCGATCGTGCCGTAGCGCGAATAGTGAAACCACCTGGAGGAGACCTTGATGAGTGCCGACCAACCGATCGATTGGGTCAGTCGATTACCGACCCAGGCGAGGGTGAACAGCGGCAGCGTGGATCCGGAGGCGAACAGCAGCGTAAAGGCCGTGGCGCCGCCGGTGGCGATGAGCAGGTTGCGTTTCCCGCCCCAGTAGTCCCCGAGGCCGGTGAGAAACCACTTACCCAACGCATAGGCGAGCACGCCCCAGGAGGCCATCGAGCCAATGCTGACCATGGCGACGGCGTGACTGATGCCGCGTCGTCCGAGCTCATCCAGCAGCAGCGGCGTCGCCACCGACAGGTTGGAGCGGCAGAAGTAACAGGACGCGTAGCCCAGGAACAGGAGCAGCAGCGTGCGGCACTGCGCGAAGCGCAGCGCGCGCGTGGCAGGCACGGGTATCGCGGCCGCCGTCGGCCCGATTACGGTAGCCACGGCAGCGAGTAGGTCTTTACGTTGGTGAAGCTCCTGATGGCTTCCTGCACGCCTTCCTTGTAGCCGAGTCCCGAGTCCTTGATGCCACCGAACGGCGTGAGCTCGAGGCGGTAACCGGGGACCTCGCGCACGTTCACGCTGCCGACGTTCAGTTCCGAGATGAAGCGCGTGATGTAGTCCAGCCGGTTGGTACACACGGCCGAGGACAGGCCGTAGGCGGTGGAGTTCGAGATGCGGATCGCATCATCAATGGTCCGGAAACTGATGACCGGCGACACCGGACCGAAGGTCTCCTGCCTGACGACCGCCATTTCCGGGTCCACTCGATCAAGCACCGTGGGCGAGTACAGTGCGCCGGCGCGGATGTTGCCGTACAGGAGCCTGGCGCCGTGCGCGACGGCATCGTTCACTTTAGCCTCGAACGAGCGCGCCGCCGCCTCATCGATCACGGTGCCCATGTCGGTGTTGGGATCCATCGGGTCGCCGTACTTGATGGCGCGGGTCTTTTCCAGCAGCAGCTCGATGAACCGCTCTGCCACGGTCTCCTGCACCAGCAGGCGCTTGATGGCGGTGCACCGCTGGCCGGAGTTCTTGTACGAGCCCAGGGCGGCGAGCGTCGCCGCCTCTTCGAGGTCCGCGTCTTCCATGACGATGAGGGGATCGTTGCCGCCGAGCTCCAGCACCTGGCGCTTGTAAACCGCCTTGGCGGCAATGTACTTGCCGACCGCCACGCCGCCCGTGAACGTAATCAGATCCACGTCCGCGTGCGTCAACATCTCATCGGCGATCTCCCTGGGATCACCGGTGAGCACGCTGAACATCTGCGGCGGCAGGCCCGCCTCGTAGAGGACGTCGGCGAGCAGGAGTGCGCTGAGCGGAGTCTTCTCCGAGGGCTTGAGTACCATCCTGTTGTTGGTGGCAATGCTGGGGGCGACCTTGTGCGCGACCTGGTTCAGCGGGTGGTTGAAGGGCGTTATGGCGGAAATCACTCCCAGCAGGGGCTCGCGCAGGGTGTAGACCTTGCGGCGCTTGCCATGCGCGGTGAGGTCGCAGGAGAAGATCTGCCCATCGTCCTGCAGCGCGGCGTTGCCGGCGAAGATGAACACGTCGCAGGCACGGCCCACCTCATAGGTCGAGTCTTTCTTGGACAAGCCGCTCTCGGCGGTGATGAGGTTGGCAATCTCCTCGGTGCGCGCCCGCAGCGCCTCGGCTGTCTGATAGCAGATCCGGTAGCGCTCGTAGCGTGTCAGGCGCGAGCGGAATGCCTTGGCAATCTCGATCGCCCGGCGCACCTCGGCCACGGCGGCCACGGCCACCGTGCCCACGAGCGCGCGGGTGTACGGATTGAATACTTCGCCGCTGCGCTCGGTAGCGACGCGCGCGCCGCCGATACGCAGGCTCTCGCGCCGCACGCCGTCGTTGCGGCTGATGCCGGTGGTGCGACCGGGGTTGCTATCGGGCATGGTTCAGTACCCAGTCGAAGGCGTCGAAGTTGCGCCAGCGCCTGTTGGCATCGAGGTTCTCGATGCGGCGGTTCATCACGAGCGGCACCGGCTGTTCCGAGAGGCCGCCGTGCGAGCGCAGCGGCGCATCCAGGCCCGAGAGGTCGTGCTTGGCCGCCGCGCCACCCAGGGCTACTGAACGGCTCGAAACCACCACCAGATCGCCGATCCGGTCGGCGGGCAGCTCGAAGCGGCTGGCTGCCTCCGCGCGCGTGAGCACCGTGTCGATGCCGCGCAGCGCCGCGATCCGCGCGGCGAGCGCACGGCCATCGACCTCGGCGGGCAGGTAGACCGTCGCGTACGAGCCCAGCGCCCCATGATGCACGACGTAGGGGTCGGTGATCGGCAGGATTACGCGCGTGCGTCCGGCACCGAGCCAGCCGTCCAGCACATCCTGCAGGTAGATGACGTTGGGGCTCGCGTCGAGCCGCGTCTTGGAGTTCATGCCGTGGTCGGCGGTGAGCGCGATGGCGCAGCCCAGCGCATCGAGCTCACCCAGGTAACGGTCCATCATGCGATAGAACGAATTGGCCTCCGCCGAGCCGGGTGCGTGCTTGTGCTGCACGTAGTCGGTGGTCGACAGATACATGATGTCCGGGCGATGCGTTTGCATCAGCTTCACGCCCGCGGCAAACACGAACTCCGACAATTCGGCGCTGTAGACGCTCGGCACGGGCATGCCGACGAGATGCAGCACGCCGTCGATGCCGTGCTCTTCGAGCGTGGCCTCATCGGCCTTCTCCGCGGAGAAGCAGATGCCGCGCAGCTGGTGGCCGAGGAGCTTGCGCAACTTGTCTTTGGCGGTAACCACCGCCACCTTGCAGCCCGCATCGGCCAGCGCGGCCAGCAGGGTAGGGGCCCGCAGCCACTTCGGGTCATTCATCATTACCTCGACGCCGTTCTCGGTGTCGTACAGGTAGTTTCCGCAGATACCGTGAACCGCGGGTGGCGCGCCCGTGACAATCGAGAGGTTGTTCGGGTTGGTGAAGCTCGGCATCACGCAGTCGGCGACCACCGCGGCGCCCTGCGCCAGCACCCGCTTCATCCACGGCATGTGACCGCCGGCCACCGCCTGGGCGATGTAGTCCGGCTCGCAGCCATCCACGCACACCACCACCGAGGGCTGCTCGGGCAGCCGATAGGCCCGTCCGTTTACTTCGATGCGACGCATGTCACTATCACCATGGCCGGTTCAGGCCGCGGCGCGCATCTCCGCCAGCACTTTGCCCACTGCTTCGACTGCGCCGGCCATACCGCGCTCGCCAAGCTGGCCCATGCAGCCGACACGGAACGTTTCCAGCGTCGTCAGCTTGCCAGGATACAGGACGTAGCCGTGTGCCTTGACGGCGTCGTAGAAGGTCTTGAACGTGTAGTTCGGACTGTCCGGCGCGTAGAAGGTTACGATGATCGGCGCCTGAATCGCCTCGGGCAGGAAACTCTTCAGTCCGAGTTTTGCCATGCCGTCGATCAGCGTGCGGCAGTTATGCGCGTAGCGCGCGCCGCGCGCGGCGAGGCCGCCCTCTTCGAGATACTGCGCGATCGCCGAATCGAACGCCGCCACCACATGTGTCGGCGGCGTGAAGCGCCATTGCGTGGTTTTCTGCATGTAGACCCACTGGTCGTACAGGTCCATCGCCAGCGAATGGCAGTTGCCCTCGCTGCGTTCGAGCGCGCCGCGGCGCACAATGGCGAAGCCCATCCCGGGCGGGCCCTCGAGGCATTTCCCCGAGGCGGCCACGACCGCATCGAACGGCGTGGTGCGCGCGTCAATCTCGAGTGCGCCGAACGAACTCATCGCATCCACGATCAGACCCTTGCCATGACGGGCGACGACCTGCGCAATCTCGTGCAGCGGGTTGAGGATGCCGGTGCTGGTTTCACAGTGCACCAGCGCCAGGTGCGTGATCGACGGATCAGACGTCAGCGCGCGCTCGACGTCAGCGGCGGCAACCTGCGTGTCCTCCGGGTAATCGATGGTCGTCAGCTTACGGCCGAGCACCCGGCATATTCTGGCGATGCGCTGGCAGTAAGCACCGTTTTGCGGCACCAGCACGTGTCCGGTACGGGGTACCAGCGTGCCGATCGCGGCCTCGACCGAGAACGTGCCGCTGCCCTGCATGGGCACGCACTCGTGCGCGCCCGTGCCGTGCACGATTTGCAGGAGACGTTCGCAGACACGGGCGGTGATTTTGTTGAAGTCAACGTCCCAGGAGCCCCAATCGCGCAGCATGCTCTGCTTGGTGCGCAGCGAGGTCGTCAACGGTCCGGGGGTCAGCAGATACGGTTCGGTAGTCATCGGATGCCCGCTCAGAGTTAACAGGGGGAGCTTCGGAACGCCAGCTTTATGTGGATGGCGACAACCATCAAGTCGACGAGAGCCATACTGCTTCCCGGCGTCGCGGCACCTGCTCTAGCGACGGTAACTGACCAGTGCGTCGCCCAGCGCGTCTTTGAGCGAACCGAGCCACGGCTCGTAGTGTCGCCAGAGGTCGAGTCCCTCACGATAGATCGGCTGGCGCACCTGCTCGGAACTCGCGGTTCGGACGCTGCGCTCGGTCTTGTGGAACTCAACGCAGGCCGGCTCGAACGGCAGTTCGCAGTGGTCGAGAATCCGGCGAACGCTCCCCTCCAGATCCTCGACCACGTCTTCGTAGTGCACGCGCAGGATCCGCCCGGGCAGGACGTCCTCCCAGTGCCGCATGATCTCGAGGTAGGTCCGGTAGTATCTGGCGATGTCGTCGACGCTGTAGCAGAACTCCTGGCCACGGGCAAAGAGCTGCTTGAGGTTGCCGAAGCAGCAGGCCATCGGCTCGCGGCGTGCGTCGATAATCTTCGCGTTCGGCAGCATCAGGTGGATCAGCCCGATGTGGCGGAAGTTGTTCGGCATCTTGTCGATGAAGTGGGGCTGGCCGGCGCGGTAGATCCGCGTGTCCGCCAGATACTTGTCGCCGAGGGCGCGGAATTCGTCCGCTGACATCGTCAGCAGGCACCCCGGATAGCGCGGGTTGTTCAGGTCCGGGTTGTAGCCCTGCAGGTCGAGCACCGCGCGCGGCACGTTCGCGAGTTCCTGCGTGCCCTCGACCTGTGAATGCGAGGCGAGGATCTGCTCCAGGAGCGTCGAGCCCGCGCGTGGCAGCCCTAGAATGAAGATCGGTTCGCGGCTGGGCGCGCCGTAGCCGTCGCGCTCGCGGAAAAACTCGCGCGTACAGATCCGCTTCTGGTTCGCGGTGTTCTGCTCCAGAAGCTCCGGCCGATAGCGGCTCTCGGCGCGCTTGAGCGCGTTGCCGCGCTCGTAGTAGCGGAAGGACACCTCGTAGGCCCCGCGGTCCTCGTACGCCTTGCCGAGCGCGAAGCACAGGTGGTAGCGGTCGATCAGCGCGGTCGACGGGTCCGCCTCGGCCGCCTCGAGCCGCGCGATCTCCTCGGCGGAGAACTCGTAGGTCTTGAGGTTCGCGAGGCTCCAGTACGCGTCGCCGAAGTTCGGCCGAATTTCGATCGCTTTCTTGTACTCGTCGATCGACTCGACGCGCCGGCCGAGCGTCTTCAGCGAGTGCGCGATCGACAAGTGCAGGTCGGCCGCGAGGCGCGACTCCGGGCTCGTATCCGCGAGCACGTCGCTGAAGCCGCGGACGCCACCTTCGTGGTCGCCGAGCCCGACGGTCGCCGTCGCACGCAGCGTCCGGTAGTCGATGTTCTTCGGGTCGAGCTGCAGCAGCCCATCGAGCTGGGCGATGGCCTCGGCGTGCTTGTGGCGGTCGAGCAAGACGCAGGCGTAGTCGCGCCGCAATTCGATGTAGTCCGGGGCCATCTCGAGCGCCGCGGCCAGCAGCACCTCGGCATCGTCGAGTATGTCGCGCGCCACGCCGATGCGGGCGAGGAGGCGCATCGCCTCGACATGATCGCCGTGGCGCAGCAGAAATGCGCGGATGAGCCTTTCGGAGGTCGCCAGCTCGCCTTCGCAGAACAGACCCGTCGCGGTGATGACCTCCGGCGGCATCGATTTCAGCTTCTTCGCGTGCGCGGCGGCCACCCGGCGGTGTTCTTCGTCACCGACCATCCTGTAGAGCCCCTCGAGCATGCTCCAGGCGGCGGGCAGAGCGGGGTTGATCTGAACCGCCCGCTCGTACGCCTCAATCGCGCGCGGCGCGTCCTTGACCGCGACGTAGCAGTGACCGCGCTCCTGATAGAGCTGGCTCGCACCCGGGTGATGGCGCTCCATGTCGGCGAGCGTGTCGAGGGCATCCCTGATCTGATGTGACTGCCGCTGTCCGAGGGCGAGCAGGTAGAGGACGTCCCGGTTCTCGGGATACAGCGTGCGTAACGCTGTGGCGGCGCTGACGGCCTGCGGGAAGCGGCGCTCCTTCAGGAGGCCGCGGATCCTCTCAACCTCGAGTTCCACGCTGGCTGGCGCCGCCACCGGCTGCGACATCACGGTCATGGAGCACCCGAAAAACAAAGGGCGGACATTGCTGTCCGCCCTTCGATTGTACCGCAACCGTCAGAACTTCAGGCCGACCTTCGCGCCGAGGACCCGCGGACGCAGCGGCACTTCGGCCCTGATGTCCTGACCCGAAGTCGTGTACGTGCTTGCGTTCTTGTTCGAGAGGTTCTGGCCAAAGATCAGCACGTCCCACGCCCCCTTCGCGAAGCCCAACGACGCATCATAGGTGTTGTAGCCCGGCATCTTGTAGCGCAACCACGTCGTGGTCGGGACGACGACGCCTTCGCCCGAGTCGAAGCTGCTCGGCTCATTGGCCATGTCGTCGACGTGGCTCATCCCGACCGTCAGGAACGCATTGTAGTCGGACACGCTCCAGTCGTAGCGAGCGCGCAGGTTGTACTGCAGCTTCGGCGAGAATGCCGGGGTCGAACCGATCGCACCCAGCGCGTTCTGGACCACGACGTTATGGTCGCCCGCGCGCACCTGGGTGATACACGCACCCAACGGCGTGGGATTGGTCGACGTCGTCGGAGTCACGCCCGATGAGCGAATGCACGGCGAGGTCGACTGCTTGGAATCGTTGTACGACATATTTCCCGCCAGCGTCAGGGCCTCGGTTGCCTTGAATGCGAGCTGCAGCTCGCCGCCCTTGATCCGGTAGGTCGGGCCCGTGAGTCCGAAGGTCGTGTTGCCGTACACCGGCGGGTTGTAGATCAGCGTCTGCACGTCCTTCCAGTCCATCTGGTAAAGCGAGGCGTTGACCAGCAGGCGGTGCTGCAGGAACTCCGACTTGAAGCCGATCTCATTGTTCAGCAGCGAGTCGGGAGCGTAGCTGATGGGTTTATTGAACTGCCTCGCCCTGTAGTCGTAGATCGAAGGATCGCAGGCCGGGAGGGCGCAGCCAGACGGAGCGGGATTCGCCACAACACCGTTCGCCAACGGTTGTCCATTTGGTCCGACCCATATCTGCGTCCGACCGCCCGTCACACGGTTGAACGCGCCGGGACGATAGCCCTGCGAGTACGTGTAATAGAGCATCGCATCCGGGGTGATGTGCCAGGTCAGGTTGCCGCGGCTCTTGAATCCGGTGTAGGTCGCGTGGTGATCGGATAAGTTGATGGGCGTCGCGATGCATTGGCCGTTCGGTATATTCGTGCAGCCGACCGGGGTGGAGTACTGCGAGCCGACCTCGTCTTCGGTGTACCGGTACCAGCGCGTGCCGCCGGTCAGCGTCAGCACTTTCGGAATCAGATCGAAGTCGACCGATGCGAACCCCGCGGTCTGCTTGTAGCCGCGCCGCAGATCCTCGCCAAAGTTTGTGTTGTCGTTGCGGGTGCTCGGGTCAAGTGCCGCCTGGACCGGGGTCACGTTTCCCAGGCAGGGCGGACCGCCGGCCAGCGCGGCCGCGAGATTCGCGGGTGTGCAGGACGGGATCGTCTTCTGCAGGAAGTTCATGTTGTCCTTGATCTCGAACTTCTCCCAGTACGCCCCGACCAGGCCGCGGATCCGCCACTCGTCCGGCGTCGAGAGCCGTAACTCGTGGCTCATGTGTGTGTTCTCGAAATAGTCATTCCAGCCCATGACCGGCGAGTAGCAGATTGGCGGGCCGTTGGGGCCGTGGCCCGACCCGCCGCCGCCGGTGCACGAGTAGTAAAACCCACCCGCGGTGCGGGTGTAGTTCGAGTAATCCATGTTCGCATCGACGTGGCGGCTCAGGTACGCGCCGGCGTAGATGGCCTTGAGGTCGCCGAACTTGCCGTTCACGGTCCAGGCGGTGCTGTTGAACTTGTCCCGGTTCCACGCCGGCATGAACGAGCTTTCCTGGAGCGGTTGCAGCGGCGTGAGACCGAGACTCACCGGGAGCTGCACCGGCATGCCTTCTGCATCCAGGTACTGGTAGCTCTCCTGGACCAGGACGTTCCAGTCGTCGTTGATCTGGTAAAGCCCCGCCAGGCGCAGTCCCTGGTAGGTAGTCGGGTTCTGCGCGCGCTCGACGAGATTGTAGTTGTAGTAGGTGGCGAGCTGGGCGGGGTACGAGGAGCTGTAGGCGCTCGGGCCGCGATCGACGTTCGGATTGCGGGTGAACGCCGTCGGAACGTTGTCGATATAGCCGCCCCGACGTTCGCTGTAGAAGACGCCCCGGACCGCGAGTTTGCCCGTGATCAGCGGCACATTCAGCACCGCATTCGCGCTCGAGTTCGGATCGCCGTGCGCCGTCGTGCTGTAGCCGCCTTCGGCGCGGCCCTCGGTGACGTCGAGCTTCGGCTTGTTCGTGATGTAGCGAAGCGCGCCCGCTTCGGCGCCGCCGCCGAACAGCGTGCCCTGCGGGCCTTCGAGCACCTCGATGCGCTCCATATCGATCATGTAGAGGTCGAGGTTGCGGCCCGGGAAGGTCAGAGACTGCTCGTCGAGGTAAGTCGCGACGTTCGGGAACGGGTTGATCGAAGCCGAGGATTGACTGCCAGCGAAGCCGACCGAGAGGCCGCGCATGTAGATGTTGCCTTGACCCGGGCCGTTGGAGCTGAAGGTCACGTTCGGCAGTAACTTGACGACGTCGTCGAACGTCGTCACCGACAGCTTACCGAGCTGGTCGCCCGTGATCGCCTGGATCGTGATCGGCACGTCCTGAATGGACTCCGAGCGGTGCTGGGCGGTGACGATCACCTCCTGCAGCTCACTCCCCGCGGCCGTGGCGGTGGCCGTATCGGCTGGTGCGGCAAAGACAATCGCTGTGCCCGGCGCACTCAGTATCGCCGCTACCGCCGCCGAGATCTTCGCATTAGGCTTCATCGCGCTGCCCCCGAGAATTCGTTGTAATTTCCCCACGCGCACGTTTGCGCTCAAGCGCTGGTGTCAGGTTCCAATATTACTCACTCTTGACAACCTCCTGACAGCTTACTCTTGTCCATCCGCACGGGATGCATCCGCGCGGCTCCGCGGCTGTGGCTAGCGAGCAACACGTGGCTGTGGGGTGGCGCCGGAGCAGTGCCCTCAGGTGGTGCGCCCCAGGAGCGACGCTGCCTCGCCTGCGAGGATGCTGGCCTCGTCTACGCGAATCACTTCGACCGCGGCCCGGCTGGTCGGCACGGCAATGCTCGCCTCGATGCCAACACACGCGAGGTTCGCTTCCGGGTCCACGCCGATGCCGGCCCACTCGAACCCGCGCAGAATCCGGCCACGAATCTCCGGGGAGTGCTCGCCAATACCGCCGCCGAAAACGATCAGATCGACCCCGTCGAGTTCGCTCATATACGCCGCCACATAGTGCCGGGCACGTCGGCAGAATATCTCGATCGCCAGCGCGGCGCTCGCGTCGCCACCTTGCGCGAGCGCCAGCAGCTCGCGCATGTCGGCGCTGCGTCCGGAGAGACCGAGAAGGCCACTGTCGGCATTGAGCTCGCGGCGCATTTGCGCCGCAGACATGCCGCTGCGTTCCATGACGTAGAGCAGCGCGCCCGGATCGAGGTCCCCCGAGCGCGTGCCCATGACGAGACCTTCGAGTGGCGTGAAGCCCATGCTGGTCGCGATCGCGCGCTCATCGCGCGTCGCCGTCACTGAACAGCCGCGCCCGAGCTGCAGGCTGATGACCCGGCTGGTGGGCCGGCCGGCCGGCACCCGCGCACGCCCCGCGCGGCACAGGTAACGGTGCGCAGTGCCGTGAAACCCGTAGCGCCGTACCCCAAGAGCCTCATGCCAGTGCTTCGGTACCGCATACCGATAGGCGGCTTCCGGAAGCTGGGCGTAGTACGCGGTGTCGAACACACCGATCACGGGGAGCCCGGTGCCGAGCCGCGCTCGTACGGCCGCCACCACCGACAGGGCGGGCGGATTGTGCAGCGGCGCCAGCGCGCCCAGTTCGGCAAGTGCCGCGAGCTGCGAGTCGCCGAGCCGCGCTGTCGCTCGAAAGGTCTCACCGCCATGCACAATGCGGTGCACGGTCGCGTCGACGCCCGCGAGCAGGTCGCAACCGTGCACCGTTACCTGCGACAGCCACGCGAGCACGAAGTCAGCGGCCTCGGCGAGTGTGCGAATCGGCGCCGATACGGGTGGCGCCGGCCCGTCTGTCTGCAGCGCGAGCTGGCCCGATCCGTCGGCCCTGTCCACGAAAGCGCCGGCCTTGAGACGGCGTGCAGGTCCTTCGCCCTGCACCTCCATCAGATCGAACTTGAGCGACGAACTGCCGGCGTTGAAAACTAGCAGTTGCATCAGCGTGGCGCCTGCATGCGCACCAGACGGCGCAGCGCGTAGGCGCTGAGCAGTACGACCACGCTAACGAGGCCGAATAGCAGGGCAGCGCGCTGCGCGGGGATGACGGACATCGCCGCCACAATCGCGAGCATCGCGACGATCGCGAGACGCGTGAGCCACGGGTATCCCCACATGCGCATCCGCAGCCGTTCGGGCATCTCGTTCTCAAGACGCCGGCGTAATCTGAGCTCGGCCACGGCGATCAGCACGTAGACGAAGATCGCGACGGTGCCGTAGGAATTGACGAGAAACGCAAAGATCCTGTCGGGCGACAGGTAACTCATCGCGACGGTCACATAACCGAATGCCGTACTGGCGAGGATGGCGGCAACCGGCACGCCGCGTGCATCGAGCGTGGAGACTAGCGCGGGTGCGTCGCCACGCCGGGCGAGCGCCATCAGCATGCGCGAAGAAGCGAACAGCCCGGAGTTCAACGCCGACAGCACGGCCGTCAGAATGACGATACTCATCACGGTGGCCGCCGCCGGAATCTGCAGCACCTCCATGACGCTGACGTATGGTCGCGCCATGCGCGTGGGATCGTTCCAGGGCACGATGGCGACTACCAGAAAGATTGAACCGATATAAAACACCAGCACGCGCCAGATGACCGACTGCGTCGTCTCCGCGACGGCTCTCTCGGGTTCCGCGGACTCGGCAGCCGCGATGGTGACGATCTCAGCACCGAAATAGAATCCGGTCGCCGCGACCGCCCCCGTGAGTACCGGTACGATGCCGTTGGGCATGAAACCGCCGTGAGCCGTAAGGTGCGACACACCTCCCAGCGCTCCCGGCCAGGCACCGAGCGCGAACAGTACGCCAGCGCAGAGAAATGCAACGATCGCAGCGACCTTGATGGAGGCGAACCAGAACTCCGCTTCTCCATAGGAGCGCACCGACAGCAGATTCACGATGGTGAACACAGCCATGAGTGCGAGGGTGAACTGCCAGGGCGCGATCGTCGGCCACCAGGTGCCAAGGATCTTTGCCCCCGCGACCGCTTCCAGGGCAACGACGATCACCCAGAAGTACCAGTACATCCAGCCGGTCAGAAAACCCGCTAGTTCCCCGAGCGCCAGGCGGTTGTACTCGTAGAATCCGCCGACCGCGGGGTAGGCGATCGCCATTTCGCCGAGCATGCGCATCACCAGCACGACCAGCGTACCGGTCAGGGCGAACGAGATTACGGCGGCCGGTCCCGCCGCACCGATGACCACCCCGCTGCCGACGAACAGGCCCGCGCCGATCACTCCGCCGAGTGCGATCATCTGCATGTGCCGCCGCCGCAGCGAGCGCCGCAGCCCGCTGGACGCCGGGCTTGGCATGGTCATCGGCGGGGGCTCGCGCGGGAATTGCACGCCGGCCGCGTCACATGAATTTCTGGTATTTCTCGAGGTACCGGACCGGCTTGGACAGGGCGTCACGGCGGAATGGATCACCGAGCTCCTGCGTAAGCATCATCTCCAGCACGGTGGTCTTGCCGGCACTCTGCGCCGCGGCGGCCGCGCGCAGGGCAGGGGCGACGTCGGTCAGTCGCTCGACGCTCACGCCATCGCAGCCAAAAGCGCGCGCCACCGCGGCCCAGCTGGGGTTTTCGAGATTGACCCCCTGGTAGCGCCGCGAATAGAAGTCGACGTGGTTCTTCTTTTCCGCGCCCCACTGTTGATTGTTGAAGACGATCACCGTCACGCCGATCTTCTCGCGGGCGCAGGTGAGCAGTTCGTTGAAGCTGATGCCCCAGGCGCCGTCGCCAACGTAGGCGAACGCCGGACGCTCGGGTGAGGCGAGCTTCGCGCCACAGATGACCGGAAATGCATACCCGCAGTTGCCAAAGCTCATGGCGGCGAACATCGACCGCGGCCGGTCGAAACGCAGATAGGAGTTGGCGACCGAGCAGATATTGCCGATGTCCGTTGACACCATGGCGTCGGGGGGCAGGGCCTGCTCGAGTGCCCGCAGCATCTGGCGCGGGTGCATGCGCTGGGTGTTGGCCGCTACCTCGAGCGAGTACGGATCGCGCTCGTGCGTCCATCCGGTGAGCTCCGCTTCCCAGGCGCTCTTTTCGGCAGCAATGCGTGACAGCCGCTCGCCGCGACTCCCGGCGCCTGCCAGCCGCCGAGCATTGAGCCGTTCAATCAGGGCAGCGGCGGCGGCACGTGCATCGCCATGAATCCCCACCGAGATCGGCTTGACGAGCCCGAGCATCCGCGGGTCGCTGTCAATCTGGATGATCTTCGCCTGCTGCGGCCAATAGTCGAGCCCGTGTTGCGGCAGCGTGCCGAAGGGCCCGAGGCGCGTGCCGAGGGCGAGCACCACGTCCGCCTGCGCAATGAGCTTCATGGCAGCCTTCGAGCCCTGATAACCGAGCGGGCCGACGGCCAGGGCGTGGGAGGCCGGGAACGAATCGTTGTGCAGGTAGCTGTTGCACACGGCCGCGCCGAGCAGCTCCGCAAGGGCGCTTGCCTCGGCCGTGGCGCCTGCCGTGATGACTCCGCCGCCCGCGACGATCACCGGGAAGCTCGCACCTGCCAGCAGCCCGGCTGCGGCATCGAGTGCCGCCGAGTCACCCGGCCCGTGGTTAATGCGCATCGGCTTGGCGATGCTCGCCTCGATCTCGCCGTAGAAGAAGTCGCGCGGAATATTGAGCTGGGCAGGCCCCATCTCGAGCATGGCGCGGTCAAAGCAGCGCGCGGCGATCTCGGCCATGCGGCGCGGATGGTTGACGTGCCCTTGGTACTTGGTGATCTTCGAAAAAATCGGCAGCTGCTCGGTTTCCTGGAAGCCGCCCAGCCCCATCGTCAGGGAGCCGGTTTCCGGTGTGATGAACACAACGGGCGAATGAGCCCAGTAAGCGGCCGCGACTCCGGTCACGAAATTCGTGACTCCCGGTCCGTTTTGCGCAATGCACACACCGTGGCGGCCCGACGCGCGCGCGTACCCGTCGGCCATATGGATCGCGCCCTGCTCGTGAGCGACCGGCACGAACTCGATGCCCGCGGCCGGGAAGATATCGAGCGCGTCCATGAACGCCGAACCGACGATCCCGAATACGTGCGTGACACCATTCGCGGCGAGCGTTTCAACGAGCGCCTCAGAGGGCCCCATCTTCTGCGGCTGGGTCACCGGCTTGCTCCTGTTGCAGAGATTTCTTCAGACGAGATGGTTTGTCTCTTTGAGGCGCAGCATATTACAATACCCGTCAAACAGGGCAAGACACATTTCTTTGTAACGTCCGTTGTGTCCCGTTTACCGGAATGGATCACTCAACGACATGAAGACATGAACATGAGTAGCCGCGTGCTGTCGCTCTCGGCCGAGTCCGCAGAAATCGCGAGTGAAACCTCCTCCACCCTCAAGGCATTCGGCGTGCTCGAGGTCCTGGTGCGCGCGGGTCGCGCCGTCACCCTCTCGGAACTCATGCAGGCCACGGAGTTGCCGAAGCCAACGCTGCACCGGGCGCTGGCGTTGTTCGAGGAGGCGGGGTTTCTCGCCCGCGAGCCCGGCGGTCGCGCCTATATCATCGGTGAACGCCTGTCGCGCTTTGCCCTCGACGTTCTGCGCAGTGATGGCGCCGCAGCCGAGCGCCGCACGATATTGCGGCGCGTCGTCAGTGAGATCACCGAAACCTGCAACCTCGCGGTGCTGAAGAAAGGCGCCCTCGTTTACCTTGACCGCGTCGAAGCACCGTGGCCGCTGCGGTTGTATCTCCCGGAGGGTGGCGACTCGCTGCCCCCGCACTGTTGCGCCAGCGGCAAGCTGTTGTTGGCTCACCTCGCAGCCCCCGAGCGACAGCGCCTGCTCGGGCTGATGCCACTGCAGCGATTCACCGAGCGCACCATCACCGACCGCGCGGTGCTCGAATCGGAGCTGGACAGAATCGTTAACGTCGGTTACGCCGTCGACAACGAGGAATACGTGCTCGGCGTTGCCTGCGTCGCGGTGCCGGTGCGCAACCGGCACGGGGACGTGATCGCCTCGATTGCGGTGCAGGGAGCGACTGCCCGGCTGCCCCTGATGCGTGCCATCGAGTTCGTGCCGCAGCTGCGGGCGGCGGCGGCGCAGATCGGGGCCACTTTTGGCTGACAGCACAGACACCCTTAAGCGCACATCGCTTGGCTTGCAGCTGCGGGATGCGCGGAGATCGACATGCAAATGACGCCCGAGAGCCTGGAACGCCATTGGATGCCCTTCACCAACAATCGCGAGTTCAAGCGTGAGCCACGCCTGTTCGACCGTGCGAGCGGCATGCACTATTGGACTCCGACGGGGCGCAAGGTTCTTGATGGCAGCTCCGGGCTTTTCACTACCCCCGCTGGTCACTGCCGGGCCGAAATAGCGACTGCGGTCGCCAAGCAGCTGCAGACGCTCGACTTCACGCCGTCCTTCATGCGCGGTCATCCCGGCGCGTTCGCGCTGGCCGACGGCGTCGCCGCGCTCACCCCGAAGGGTCTCGATCACGTCTTCTTCTGCAACTCCGGCTCCGAGGCGGTCGACACGGCGATGAAGATCGCACTTGCCTATCACCTCGCCCGCAAAGAGGGGCAGCGAACCTATTTCGTGTCCCGCGAGCGCGCCTATCACGGCGTGAACATCGGCGGCACGGCGCTGGGCGGCATGGTGCGCAACCGCGAGGCATTCGGCGCCTTGATGCCGGCGGTACTGCATCTGCGGCACACGCTGCTGCCGGAAAATCGTCTGACCCGCGGCATGGGCACGCGCGGAGTTGAGCTCGCCGATGACCTGTCGCGATTCGTGAACCTGGTGGGTGACAAGCGCATCGCCGCGGTGTTCGTCGAACCCATTGCCGGGTCCACCGGGGTCATCGTTCCGCCGCGCGGCTACCTCGAGCGGCTGCGCGAGATCTGCGATCGCTACGGCATCCTGCTGGTGTTTGATGAGGTGATCTGCGGCTTTGGGCGCACCGGTGAGCCGTTTGCCGCGGCCACGTTCGGTGTGACACCCGACCTCATCACGATGGCGAAAGCGCTCACCAACGGCGCGCAGCCGATGGGGGCGGTCGCGGTACACGACAGCGTCTATCGCACCGTCGTCGATGCCGCGCCGGACGGCGCACCGGAATTCTTCCACGGCTACACGTACTCGGCGCACCCCGCTGCCTGTGCGGCCGGGCTGGCAACGCTCGAGATATACAAGAGCGAGCAGCTGTTCGCCAAGGGCCGCGAACTGTCGGGGTACTTCCTGGACGCCATGTTCGCGTTGCAGGACCTGGCGGCGGTCAACGATGTGCGTGGGTTCGGCATGCTGGCGGGGATCGAAATCAAACCCGGCAAGGCGGCGGGCGTGCGCGGCAACGAGCTGCAGGCGAAGCTGTTCGATCGAGGCCTGCACGTGAAAACCACCGGGGATGTGGCGATCATGGCTCCGGCATTCATCGCCAGCCGTGCCGATATCGACCTGATGGGCTCGATACTGCGCGACGCGATCGCGGAGTACTGATCCACCGAGGCGGGATTCGGTGCAGAGCATTCCGTCCCACGCACGCGTTGTAATCATCGGCGGCGGCATCGTCGGCTGCAGCGTTGCCTACCATCTGGCGAAGCGCGGCTGCACCGACGTGCTGCTGCTCGAGCGCCGCCGGCTGACGTGCGGCACCACCTGGCATGCCGCGGGCCTGGTCGGCCAGCTGCGCGCGACCCAGAACCTGACCCGGCTGGCCCAGTACACCACGCAGCTCTACGAGGGACTCGAGCGTGAGACCGGCCAGGCGACCGGCTTCAAACAGGTCGGCTCCATCGCGGTTGCGGCGAGCGAGGCGCGCTTCGAAGAGCTGAAACGTGGCGCGTCCATGGCGCGATGCTTCGGCCTCGAGGTACAGATCCTGTCGCCTGGCGCGGCCAGGGAGCGCTGGCCGCTGCTGGCGACCGATGACCTGGTCGGGGCGGTCTTTCTGCCGAAGGACGGGCAGACGAACCCGGTCGACACGACCCAGGCACTCGCCAGGGGCGCGCGCAAGGCCGGAGTGCGCATCGCCGAGGACCTCAAGGTCACGGCGATCCGCACCGCGCGCGGCCGCGTCACCGGCGTCGCGACCGAAGCGGGCGAGGTGCGCGCCGAGGTCGTCGTGAACTGCGCCGGCATGTGGGCGCGTGAGGTCGGCGGTTGGGCGAATGTCAACGTGCCGCTGCACGCGGCCGAGCACTTCTACATCGTGACGCAGCCCATTGCAGGCCTTGCATCCGGGCTGCCGATCCTGCGTGACGCCGACGCCTGCTCGTACTTCAAGGAGGACACCGGCAAGCTGCTGGTGGGGTGGTTCGAGCCACGTGCGAAGCCCTGGGGCGAGGGTGGCATCCCCGAGACCTTCGCCTTCGATCAGTTGCCCGCGGACCTCGGGCACATCGAGCCGCTGTTTGCGGCTGCCATGCGCCGCGTGCCAGTTCTCGAGTCAGCCGGGGTGCAGGTGTTTTTCAACGGGCCGGAGAGCTTCACGCCCGACGACCGGTATCTGCTCGGCGAGGCGCCGGAGCTGCGCGGCATGTACGTGGCGGCTGGCTTCAATTCGATCGGCATCCAGTCCGCCGGTGGGGTGGGCAAGGTGCTTGCAGACTGGATCATCGACGGACATCCGCCCTTTGACCTGTGGGACGTCGATATTCGCCGCTGCGCACCGTTCCAGCGCAACCGGCGCTACCTGCGCGACCGCACCGTTGAGACGCTCGGGCTGCTGTATGCGATGCATTGGCCGTTCCGGCAGGCCGAGACCTCACGCGGGGTACGCAAGTCCGCGCTGCACGACCGGCTCGCGGCCGCCGGGGCGTGCTTCGGCGAGGTAGCGGGGTTTGAGCGCGCCAACTGGTTCGCGGCTGCCGGTGCCGAGCCGCGCTACGAGTACAGTTATGGCCGCCAGAACTGGTTCGAGCGCTCCGCCGGCGAGCACCGTGCGGTCCGTGAACAGGTCGGGCTGTTCGACCAGTCCTCGTTCGCCAAGTTCGTGCTGCAGGGTCGCGATGCCGCGACGGTGCTCGGTCGGATCTGCGCCAATGACGTTGACGTGCCGCTCGGCAAGGTCGTCTACACGCAGTGGCTCAACGAGCGTGGCGGCATTGAGGCGGACCTCACGGTAACGCGTGAGGCCGAGGACGCCTACCTGATCGTCAGCTCATGCGCGACGCAGACGCGTGATTTCAGCTGGCTCTGCCGCAGCATTCCCAACGAGGCCCGCGCGGTCGCACTCGATGTGTCCTCTGCGTATGCGGTGCTCGGTCTCATGGGGCCGCGCAGCCGCGAGCTGCTCGCGACGCTCACCGACGCGGACCTGTCGACCGCGGCGTTTCCTTTCGCCACCTCCCAGATCATCGATCTCGGCTACGCGCGCGTACGGGCCAGCCGGATCACTTACGTGGGGGAGCTGGGATACGAGCTGTACATTCCCACGGAGTTTGCGCAGTCCGTGTACGACGTGATCGTCGGCGCCGGCGCAGCCTTTGGATTGCGCCTCGCCGGCTACCATGCCCTGAACAGCCTGCGCATGGAGAAGGCTTACCGGCACTGGGGCCACGACATCGGCGACGAGGACACGCCGCTTGAGGCTGGCCTGCAGTTTGCCATCGCCTGGAACAAGCCCGGCGGGTTCGTCGGACTCGAGCCGCTCAGCGAGCTGCGCGCGGCCGGCGTCCGGCGCCGACTCGTGGCGATCGCCCTCGAGCGCGCGGATCGAGTGCTGTATCACAACGAGCCGATCTGGCGGAACGGTGAACTCGTCGGACGGATCTCCTCCGGGATGTTCGGCCACACCCTCGGTGCTGCCCTGGGTCTCGGCTACGTCGCCAACAGCGGCGTGCCGGTCAGTGCCGAGTGGATCGCGGCCGGGCAATACGAGGTGGAGGTCGCTGCGGAGCTCGTTCCCGCACGGGTCTCGTTGCGGCCTTTCTATGACCCCGCGAGCGAGCGGGTCAAGCGTTGAAAAGCCACGCACGAGTCGTGGTCATCGGTGGCGGAGCGGTCGGCTGCAGCGCGCTGTACCACCTCACCCGGCTCGGCTGGACGGATGCGGTGCTGCTCGAGCGGGACGAGCTGACGGCAGGCTCTACCTGGCACGCGGCCGGCAATTGCCCCAACTTCTCGACCTCCTGGAACATCCTCAAGCTGCAGCGGCATTCGACTGCACTGTACGAGAGGCTTGCGCAGGAGGTCGGCTACGACATCAATTATCATGTCACCGGCAGCATCCGCCTGGCGCACACCGCAGACAGGGTCGATGAGTTTCGCCATGTCGCATCACAGGCGCGCGCACAACACCTCGACTTCGAGCTCCTCTCACCGTCGCAGATCAAGGCCCGACACCCGTTCCTCGAGCTCGACGGAATCCGCTTGGGTCTGTGGGACCCCAAGGACGGCGACATCGACCCGGCGCAGTTGACGCAGGCGCTCGCCAAGGGCGCCCGCGATCTCGGCGCCACCGTCTACCGGCATACTCGCGTGACTGCCATGCGGGCGCTGTCGGCAGGCGGGTGGCGAATCGAGACCCCGGCAGGATCGATCGAGACCGAGTACGTGATCAATGCGGCAGGCTATCGCGGCGGCGAGGTGGCCGCGATGATCGGCGAGTACCTGCCGATCGTGTCGCTGTCGCACCAGTACCTGATCACGGATGACATCCCCGCGCTGGTCGCGCGCGGTCCGGCGCGCCTGCCACTCGTGCGCGACCCCGACGTCAGCTACTACCTGCGCCAGGAGCGGCATGGCCTCCTTCTCGGACCGTATGAATCGCACGGCAGGGCTCACTGGCTCGAGGGCCTGCCGAGCGAATTCGCGCACCAGCTATTCGCGGACGATCTTGGGCGCATAGAGACCTACATCGAGGCGGCCTGCGCACGCATGCCGATTCTCGGATCGGTGGGTGTCAAGCGGGTCATCAACGGCCCGATCCCGTATGCGCCGGACGGCAATCCGCTGATAGGTCCGGCCGCGGGTGTGCGCAACTTCTTTCACTGCTGTGCGTTCACTTTCGGGATAGCACAAGCCGGCGGTGCCGGCCGGGTCATTGCGGAATGGGTGGTAAACGGCGAGCCGGACTGGGACGTGTGGCCACTCGATTGCCGCCGTTATCTGCCCTTCGCCAACAGGACCTACGTGCTGGCCAAGGCGCTGGAAACGTATCAGAACGAATACGCTGTCGGTTACCCACAGGAAGAGCGCCCGGCAGGCCGTCCGGCGAAAACCTCTCCCCTGTACGATCGCCTGCGGGCGATTGGGGCGGTGTTCGGCGCGCGCGGCGGCTGGGAGCGCGCGCTGTACTACGCCAGGCCGGACGACCCGGCCGGCCCCGAGTGCTCGTTCCGCCGGCCGCACTGGCATCGGGCCGTCGCCCGCGAGTGCGCGGCGGCGGCGAACGGCGTCGCGGCGCTGGATCTGCCGGGCTTTGCGAAGTTCGAGATCGAGGGCGCGGGGGCTGCCGCCTGGCTTGATCACCTGATCGCAGGCCGGCTGCCACGCGAGGGTCGCACGGCGCTCAACTATTGCTGCTCGCCGCGCGGGGGCATCGTGAGCGAGATGACCGTGTCGCGTCTGCCGGACGGGCGTTTCTGGTTGATCTCCGCCGCTGCCGGCGAGCGTCACGATGAGCACTGGCTCCATGCCCACCTGTCGCAGCGCCATGGTCCAGTCAGCATCGCCAACGTCACGGCCCGCTACGGCTCGCTCATCGTGGTAGGACCGCGCTCGCGCGAGTTGCTGGCCCGAGTCACCGATACGGACCTGTCAAATGAGGCCTTCCCGTGGCTCGCGGTGCGCACAATTCCCATCGCATACACGGTGGCTCTCGCCATGCGGGTCAACTATGTGGGTGAGCTCGGCTGGGAACTGCACGTGCCGAGCGAGCACCTTCCTGCCGTGCATGAACGGTTGGTCGCGGCCGGCCGCGAATTCGCGCTCGCGCACTTCGGGCTCTATGCGATGGAGAGCCTGCGGCTCGAGAAGTGCTACCGCAGTTGGAAGGCCGACCTGACGACCGAGTACACCCCCTGCATGGCTTCGCTCGAGCGCTTTGTGCGCCTCGACAAGGCGGCTGACTTCATTGGTTGCCAGGCGCTGCGCAAGGCGGCGGCCGCCGGTCCAAAGGAGCGCTTCGTGCCGCTGCTCGTCGATGCCACAGACGCCGACGCGGCGGCGGTATCCATTGTGTATCGTGGCGCCGAGGCGGTCGGGCTCGTCACCTCCGGCGGCTATGGTTACCGATTGAACCGCAGCATCGCGCTCGCCTACGTCCGTACGGATCTGACCGCGCCAGGCACGGAGCTCGAGGTGGAAATTCTGGGCGAGCGCTGCCGGGCGGTCGTCGCGCGCGAGCCGCTCTACGATCCGGACAACCTGCGCCTGCGGGCTTGACTCAGTTGCGAACGCGCCTTGCCAGGCGCAAGCACCCGCGCCACACCCCGGCCGCGCGGGTCAGCCGCCGCGGTGGCGCCCGTGGCTCCGACGACGATCGCCTGGATGTCCCCATTCCACCCCTGGTTCACGAACGTGTAGCCAAGGGCGGTGAGCGCGGCGCGCACCGCCGGGTCAAGCGTGGCGTAAGGTTCCTCGAAGATCGTATCGGGCGGCAGGAGCTGGTGGTGTATGCGGGGCGCCGCCACGGCAGCCTCGAGTGGCAGGTGGAAATCATGCCAGTTGGTCAGCACCTGGAATATCGACGTCGCGATGCGCGAGCCGCCGGGTGTACCGATGACGACCGCCACCCGGCCGTGCTCGGTCAGGATGGTCGGGGTCATGGTTGACAGCGGCCGCTTGCCTGGCGCGATCGCGTTGGCATCACTGCCGACGACGCCGTAGATGTTCGGTGCGCCGGGCTTCGCGGAGAAATCGTCCATCTCGTTGTTCAGCAGAAACCCCGCGCCGCTGACGACCTGTCCGGAACCGAAGTCGTCGTTCAGCGTGTAGGTGTTCGACACCGCATTACCCCAGCGGTCGACGATCGAGAAGTGCGTGGTGTTGTGGTGCTCGCCAAGCCCCGGCTTTACCTCGCTGGTCGGCGTCGGACGCCCGGTGTTGACCTCGCCTGCGCGCCGCGCGAGGTAGCGGGGGTCGAGGAGCTGCGCCACCGGGGCCGGGTAGAAGTCGGGGTCGCCAAAGTAGGCGGCGCGGTCCGCGAACACGCGCTTCTCGATCTCGGCCAGCAGGTGCACGTACTGCGCTGAGTTGAGCGCCACGCCCGCGAACGCCTCGGCGAGGTCCGCCTTCATCGCCAGCATCGACAGCAGCGCAATGCCGCCGGAGCTCGGCAGCGGCGCGGTGATGACGCGGTAGCCCGCCCAGTCGCCGGCGAGCGGCTCGCGCCACACGGCACGATAGGCCGCCAGGTCAGCAGCTGTGATGTGGCCGTGGCTGCGCGCCATCTCGGCAACGATGAGCTCCGCGGTACGCCCGGCGTAGAATCCGCCCACACCCGCGGCGGCGATCCGTCGCAGCGTCGATTCGAGCTCGGGCTGGCGGAACGTCGCATCGGTCGCGAGCGCGCCGAAATAAGCGAGGAAGTTGGTGCGCCCGTGGAGTTCGGCGGCGAAATGGTCGCGCCTCGCGGTCAGCAGGCGACTGACGCGAAAGCCGTCATGTGCGTAATGGATGGCGGGCGCGAGCTCGGCGCGCCAGGTGAGTCGGCCGAAGCGGTGATGCAGTTGCCAGAGGCCCGCCACCGAGCCCGGGACGCCCGCGGCGCCCGCACCGATCGTACTCGCTTCCGGCTCGACCTCGCCGGCCGCATCGAGGTACATGCCGGCGGTAGCGCTCCCCGGGGCGCACTCGCGGTAGTCGAGGAAGTAGGCCTTGCCATCGACGAGCACGGTGGCGAACCCGCCGCCGCCGAGGTTGCCTGCTTCCGGATAGGTTACCGCGAGCGTGAAAGCGACCGCGACCGCGGCGTCGACCGCGTTCCCGCCGGCGGCGAGGATCTCGGCCGCAGTGTCGGCGCCGTACCGGTCGGGCGCGGCGACCGCGGCGGGTGTTGAGGGGGGCGGTGGGGGCGCGGTGTGGGCCGCCGCGGTCCCGGCCAGAAGGGCGAGGGCGGAAGCCGCCAGCGCGCGCGCCTTGCGCCACCCGACAAGTGTCACGATTGTCACCTCACGACCCCGCTTGCAGTGACCGCTGGGGAGCCTAGCCGGTCTTGCCGGGCGCTGCGCGCCAGGTCACGGCGAATCGGGGCTATGTGCGCTACCGCACGGACTAGCTCACGCTGGCCCGGTAAAGGACGACGCCTGAATCCAATGACTCCCTCATGAACATCCTCGCCTCCCGAGTGACTGTTCGACGGATTCAGCTTGGTCCGCTGGCGCGGTTGTCCGCGCCGGCGGTCCGTTTTCGTGGCGTCGCTGCGCCAGATCACCCCGCCAGCGTCAGAAAGGTCGAATACTGTTCCTGGTCGAGCGCGACGTAAGGCAGGAACGTTACGGGAGCGGGAGCGGAAGCGACGCTCGTCTCCCAACGGCGCTGCGCGACTTGCCGGGTCGCCAAGAGCTCGGTGCGCCGCGGCCGCGGCCGTTCGCTGCCCGCGCTGATCGCAAACAGGACCAACGGACCGCACAGCAAGGCTACCGTGTCCGGATGCTGCCGATCGACCGATTCCAGCCGCAGGCGGCGCGGGAACTCGAGATCGAGGCGGTCGCCATCGCGCCAGCGGCGGGCAACAGCGGCGAAGCTTCCGGGCTCGGTCGCGCCGCGCCAGCGCTGTCCGTTGACTTCGATGCGAGCGCCGCTTGCCCAGCCGGGGATCCGCAGGCACAGCGTGAACTCCTGCGGCTGCGACGCGCCGACCCGCATCGACACCGTATCTTCGAAAGGATACTCACCGCTCTGCTGCAGTGAGCAGTGTACTGCCCCCTGACTCCAGCGGACGCTTGATGGCACGTACAGGTTGACATAGACGGCGAGCGGATCACGGAAGTAGGCGTTGATACCGTAATCCACCGCGACCTGCGGCAAGGTGCCCGAGCAGCAGGGAAACCGGTGGTTCGAATACACTTTTCTGCCGGCGAAATTGTAGTCCGCGTAGTAGAAGGCATGCCCATCGGGGCACATGGGTTTCGCGCCCAGCACGGTGTTGTACATCACGCGCTCCATGCTGTCCCCGTAGCGGGCGTCGCGCGTCACACGCAGCAGGTAGCGCGTCAGCTTGAAGTGCGCGTACGAGCCGCAGGGGGTCTCGAAACTGTTGTGCGTGGATGTGAGACTGGCGTAGAGCCCACCGCCATCGGGCGCCACCAGCTTCTCGTCGGGACCCCAGCCGCCGGTCGGGTAACTCTGCGCCGACAGCATGGCGAACGCGTTGCTGGCGGCGCGCAAATGCTTTTCGCTGCCGAGCGTGAGGTAAGCCTGCATCGCGGAGCTCAGTGAGTTGACGTAGCTGTAGGCGTGCTTGGTGGCGAGCACGTTCTCGCCGCGGGCCAGGGGATCGAACCAGGTCGCATCGTCGAGATAACGCACGGCGAGATCGCGGTAAAGCCGCCCGGCGCCGCGCCGATATGCGAGAAGCAGATTCTCGGGGTTCGTGTACGACTCATCCCAGCGATACGATTGATCCTTGCCGGGCCGCCACGCGATTTCGCGATCGACCGCCGCGACCGGCAGGTGCGGCACGGCTGCCCTGGTGGTGCGATCCAACAGTGCGAGGGCGTCCCGATCGCCGGCGAACTGGTGCGAATCGATGAGTCCCAGGAGTAGTTTGTCGTAGCAGTACGCCGGGAACCGGTTCTTGTCGTAGAACTCCTCGCCGATCGTGCGCCCATAGAGTCGATTGAGGCGCAGCACTTTCGCACGCGCCGGTTGCGAGCCGGTGATCGCATGGTAGCGGGCCAGGGCCGATACCCACTGTCCGAACGTCGCCCCGGGCGCGAATCCCGCATCATCCGTGCGCCAGTTGAAATTCGGATCGTAGCTGTACCAGCCGCCCAGATCGTCGCCCGGCGCAGGCCGCCCCACCATCTGCCGAAACGGCTTGAGAAGGCTGTCTTCGCTCAGATTCATCAGCACGTCGTGCGTGTTCTGCAGCTGTGCGTGGTGCAGGGGGCTGTCGACGGTGACGTCGCCGTAGCCGAATTCGGTGAGCGCGGGCACGGCGGCGCCGCGGAAGGTGGCGCCGAGAAGGGGTGAGTACCCCGCGGCGACGGCTCCAGCAGCCGCCGACAGCCGGGCGAAGTCGCGGCGCGAGAATCTCGTGCTCATGTGCGGCGCCTATGCTCGCGCCGGCAATCCGCCGCATCAAGCGATGCTAAGAACGAGGCAGCGTCCGAGCTTTGACTGCGACTGGGGCATTGTCCTTCCACGGCCGCGGCATCGCCGCTCGCAACGCGCCCGTCAGCGTCATGTATAGTTTCCAGCCGACGCGGTAGCGGGGGGCGGCCGGCCGGAGTGTCGGCCGTGCTTCGCTACCCGAGGGATCTCTGCGGGGTACTTCGAGGGGTAGCCGTCCGTGCACACAATGGCCGTGTTGCAATCTGCCTCGGCCATTGTCGTTGCCTCGTGGCTGCTGGGGGCCGCGGCGACAGCCCCCGCGCCGCAGCCCTCCGGCCCGCGGCTCGATTTCCAGGTTCAGGAAGGTCTGAACATCAACCGGTTGGTGCGCGAGGGCAACGTCGCGGCGCATCTGCTGCTTCGCTCCGGAACCGACCCGCGCATCCTGATTGCTTTTCCCGCCGGCAACAGCGGCGTGGGTCTGTGGTTTGCGCACCGCCCCGGCAAGGCGAGCTGGATGCTTCAAGGCCGGCCGCGGGCCACTCACGATTCCGACCGCAGCGGCCGCGTCTTGTACGGCATCTCGGCGGACGCCACCCTCGAGGCGCAGGATCTGCAAGTCCGGCAGGCTGTGCTCTCCAGCATTCGAGTACTGCGCGATTACCAGTCGCTCGGGACCGTGCCGTCCGCGGTTACCGTGGCCCCGTCGGTGCGCGGGCGCACCATTACCTGGTCCCGTGACCGGCTCGACGGCGCAGCGGGATACCGGCTGATGCTGGAAGTCACCCATGGTGAGCTGCTCAATGGGCACATCCGCGCGGGCCCCGACGGCAACATCGGTTTGCGGATCACGGGGCTCACGGGCGAGGCGCCCCTGACTCCGCTGTTGGGGCGCGAGCTGTTGAACGACTCGGCCGGGTCCGACGCCGCGGCTCGTGACACGCTGACATTTCTGGCCTACCGCGAAAAGCTGCTCGCCGGCTCCTGGCGTTTTGACACTTATTTCGGGCGGGACACGCTGATGGCCGTGCGCCTGCTGATGCCCGTTCTCAGCGCGACGGCAGTCGAGGCCGGACTCTCCTCGGTGCTCGCGCGCCTGTCGCTACAGGGCGAGGTCGCGCACGAGGAGGACATCGGCGAGCGCGCGGTGCTGGATCACCTGAAAAGCGATGGCTCCCGCTCTGCGGCGCCGGTATTCGACTACAAGATGATCGACGGCGACTATCTGCTCGGCCCGGTGGCCAGCGCCTGGCTGGTTCACGACGAGCGGGCACGGCCGCGGGCCGGCGCGTTCCTCGCCGCGGCCGCAGGGGACCTAAGCGAGCGCCGCGGCACCCGCGGCGCGGCGTTGGTCGAGAACCTCCGGTTCGTGTTGCAGAGCGCGTCGGCGTTCGCTGCAGACCCGAATACAGCGCACCTCATCGGGCTGAAGCCTGGGGTCCCGGTCGGCCAATGGCGCGACAGCAACGACGGCCTCGGGGGAGGCCGATATCCGTACGACGTCAACGCGGTGCTGGTCCCCGCGGCGCTCGAAGCCGCGGCGCAGCTCAATGACAGTGGTCTGCTGGCACCTTATGTGAGTGCCGGTGACCGTGCGCTGTTCGGGCGCGCGTCGCAGATGGCGAACGTCTGGCGCGCGAAGGCGCCGCAACTGTTCGAAGTTGCCATACCTCGCAAGGCGGCCGGCAGCGCCATCGAGACCTATGCCGCCTCGCAGGCAATTGCCGCGCACTCGGCGCTCGCCGCGTTGGGCCCTGACGATCTGCGCTTTCATGCGATCGCGCTCGATGCGTCGGGAACGCCCATCCCGGTCATGCATTCGGATGAGGGTTTTGCGCTGTTATTCGAACAACTGGATGCGCAACGTGTCGACCGGGCCGTCACCGTGCTGATGCGCCCATTTCCCGCGGGCCTGATGACTGGCGCGGGCATGCTGGTCGCCAATCCCGCATTCTGCGCGCCGCCGCTGCAGGCGCGATTCAACCGCAACGCCTACCACGGCATTGTCGTATGGTCGTGGCAGCAAGCCCTGTACGCCGCCGGCCTGGAGCGGCAACTGCGGCGCCGCGATCTTCCGCCCGCCGTGCGCACTCACCTCGTCGAGGCGCAGCGGGTCCTGTGGGCGGCGATCACCGCAACGCGGTCCATCAACAATTCCGAGTTGTGGTCGTGGACGTTTGCCGCCGGCCATTATCGGGTGGCGCCATTCGGGGCCGCCGCCGCGGACGCGGACGAGTCCAACGCAGCGCAGCTGTGGAGCACGGTGTACCTGGCTGTGAAGCCGCCCCACCTCGCCGTGAACGCAGCAGCCGGTGCGCGATGAGGGCCACGCGCGCTCTGTTGCCCGCGCTTCTCCTGGTTGCCGCCGCGGCCGCCCGGGGCGAGACCGATGCGAGCTTCCGCTTGAGCGCCGGGCTCGAGGATCTGTCCGCCTATTTTCCGGCTTATCTCGCCAACGGTTACATGTCGACCCTGAGTGCGCCGCGGGGCACCGAGGCCACTCGGGCCTACCTGGTCGCGTTCATGGACTACGCTGCGGGAGATATCTCGCGCCCGGCGGCCGTTCCCGGGTGGACCGAGATCGACTTCAGCGC
>Ga0137409_10000029_pt1 | contig 118821 bp, 114 predicted proteins | sample CZODoug1_16funga_FD_122059 | JGI IMG/M metagenome (GOLD analysis project Ga0137409, IMG submission 122059) | Vadose zone soil fungal communities from Angelo Coast Range Reserve, California, USA - CZODoug1_16fungal (Hybrid Assembly) | ecosystem: Environmental > Terrestrial > Soil > Vadose zone... | reverse complement strand
GCAAACACTTGGGACTTTGATCTCAAGAAGGATGGCAAGGTCGTTGGCCACGTCCATCGTGTCGTATCGGCCGACGGAAAAACGCTGACGGTACACAACACGGGTGCGCTGCGCGGCGGCGCCACTGGCGACGAGACGCTCGTGTTCGACAAGCAGTAGGGTTCCCAAAGGCTGCGCGCGCACAGGGACGTGCGCACCCAGCCCAAGGCACTACGCTAGCCGCCGGTGGAAGCACCATCGACGCGGAGCCCAAGTCAATGAGCGATTTTATCTTCCCGGCTTCCGCGACGCCGAGTGTGGCGGTGGCCGCGAGCAGCCAGCGCTTCCCCGTGCACCGCATCTACTGCGTGAGCCGCAATTACGCGGACCAAGTGCGCGAGATTAGCTCCGATCCGCCGGTCTTCTTCATGAAGCCCGCCGATGCGGTAGTAGCGAACGGCGCCGCGGTCCCTTATCCGCCGCGCACTGTGAACTGCCAACACGAGATCGAGCTGGTGATTGCGATCGGCCGCGAGGGCCGTGACGTTCCCGAGCGGCGTGCGCTCGAACATGTGTTTGGCTACGCTGCTGGTATCGATCTGACACGTCGTGATCTGCATCGCGCCGCGAGGCAGTGGGGTCAGCCACAGGATACGGCTAAAGGCTTTGATTGTTCCGCACCGATCGCCGCAATCCGCCCGGCCACCTTTGGCCACATGTCGCAGGGACGCATCTGGCTCAGCGTGAACGGCGAACTGCGGCAGGAGTCGGATGTGAGGCAGATGCTGTGGGATGTGCCGCACATCATCGCGGAGCTGTCGACATTCTACGAGCTCAAGCCAGGCGACCTCATTTTCTGCGGTACGCCGGCGGGTGTCGGCCCGCTCAAACCCGGCGACCAGCTTGAAGGCGGCATCGAGGGGCTCGAGGTGCTACGCATTACCATAGCAGGCGCCCAGCGCGCCGGCTGAGGGGCCCCGTCCTTCGGGGCTCTAACTCCGTGTGCCAGGATCCTCGGCGAGCGCATTAATGGAGATGGTCTGTCTGTCTAGGCTCGGAGAAGTACTTCCGGCCGGCGATGACGGTGCGAATCGCCTGCAGCAGCTCCGCACGGCTGGCATCCTTCAGCACGTAGCCATCGGCGCCAGCGCTTAGCGCGGCCTCGATGTACTCCGCCGTGCAGGACGCCGTCAGCACCAACACCCGTAGGTTCGGGCACACCGCGCGCAGCTCGTCGATGGTCCGCAGCCCCGACCCGCCCGGCATCGCCAGGTCGGTAATCACGAGCGTCGGGCTGGTGCTCCGCACCACCCGGACACCGTCCGCTCCGGTGCTGGCTTCACCAACCACCCTGAGGTCGGGTTCCAGCTCGAGCAGCGCGCGCAACCCTTCGCGTAGGATCGCGTGGTCCTCGACGAGTACGATGCTTGCGAACCTCATTGTGAAGATCACCGGCAAAGGCCCGCAGGCGCTGCCTTCCAATTGTTTGGAAACTGTTAGGGGAACCGCTTCTCTTCTCAAGCCCTCCCTCAAGCGACGCGCGAAGCGTAGTACCACGGCGCGGCGCGTCAAACCGGCGAATACTGCAGGAGCGGGTCGGCTAAAAGCGTAATACCGCGTCAGGGATTTCCTGATGCAGTCAGGTTGGTGGGTAGATCCCGGTGCTTGCCTACCTGCCAGGGGCTCTGCAGGTACTGATTTCTCCCAGCTGACGCCCACGGTTCCAGCGCCATATGCTCGAAATCCCCCATGGCATTCATACGGGTTTCCCATGACTGCGCTGGAGAGGGCTTCGACCGCAAAATGGCTCCAGGGCCTGACAGAACAAGAAGAATCCGTGATCACCGCGCTCCTCCTCGCCGGCATGCTGGACCCGAACTGCGTGCCGCGTCATCGCGTGCACCAGCGTGCTTTCCCGTATCACGCCCATTACTATCATCCGCCGGCGCAGCCGGCGTGTCGCGACCCGTGGCCTGAAGGTCACCTGCAGGACATACCCTTGGCCGACCTGCCGCGCTCGCCCGTACCGGCGGAGCCGTCCGACCTCGGGCACTCCGCCTCTGTGATCTGGCCCGGTTACGCGCCGGATCCTCCCGCGCACGCGCCGCACGGAGGCCCCGACGACAGAACCGCCGTGTCGGTCCCGGAACCTTCGACCTTCGCGCTGTTGATCTTCGGCATCGCGACGCTTTTCGTACTAAGACTGCGACCGAGCGGCGATCTTGTCGCAGTGGCCCGGCTCAGCCGGTCAGCACGCAGGCCATCAGCGCCTGATCAAATCGCGAGAAGCGCTTTGACCTCGCGTTCGATGAACTTCGAGTCGGCCGGGTTGAGGCCTGAGCCCATGACCCGGAACCGAGCTTGAGGCACGTACGCCGCCTCGGCTCGGCGCTCTGAAAGCCGATCCTCCGCCAGGCAGAGCGAACTCATCAGCCACGCAGTTTAGCTAAGCTAGTGACTCGTTTTCACTGGGTACCGGGACCATGTAGAGTGCCTGGAACGTTTCGCTCGCCGCCGTGTTTTGGTACTGCGTAAAAGCGGGTTACGCCCGAAGCGCTATCAGACCCTCAATGTTGCGAGAGAATCTGCGATGGCACATCACACTGTTGAAAGTTCCCCGCAGCGGTATGCGCGAATGGGTGGCGCGCTATACCTCGCAATCATAGTGCTCGGTGCTTTTGCTGAGGGATTCGTCACAAACAAACTTGTTGTACCGGGTGACCCTGCGGCTACGGCTCATAACATCTTGGTCTCACCGATGCTGTGGCGCCTCAGCGTCGCCGGCGACTTGATCGTCGCGTTATGTGCTGTCCCATTGTTGTGGATTGAATATCTGCTGCTCAGGCCGGTAAGCAAGCACCTGGTTCTGCTCGCTGTGTTGTTTAATCTAGTGTCCCTTGCTGTTGAGGCCATCAGCAAGTTGTTTCTTCTTGTAGTAATGCCTACCTTGGGGAATGCCGATTATCTAAAGGCGTTTGAACCACAGCAGCTGCAGATTCTCGCGAACCTCGCTCTGAAGTCGCATGACATTGCCTTCAATATTGCCCTGATATTTTTTGGCTGCACGTGCCTTGTGAATGGCTATCTGATTTTCAGATCGGGCTATTTTCCCAAACTCATAGGCGTCTTGATGCAAGTCGCCGGTTTGAGCTATCTGACCGCCTGTTTCGCCGCGCTTTTTGCCCCCACATTCGCGGATTTGATAATTCCCGCCATTCTGGTTCCACCATTGGTTGGCGAATCGTCATTTTGTCTGTGGCTGCTTGTGAAAGGTGTAAATATCACGAAGTGGAAAGAGCGAGTGAGCATGGCACGTGGGATCTGAGCATTGATCTCGGTACTAGGAATGCCTCAAGTCGCCGATTGTCGGTCGTTGCTGCGGCTTAACGTACGTAATGACCCCTATTCTTGAGCTCACCCCAGCCTCGGAGATGAGTTAACCGCATTTCTCACAGCGAATTATCTTCACATCGCCTATGAATCCGTGCAGGCTGTCTCGCGCGCGCAAACTAGGGGGGAGGGTCATGCGATCGACTCACTTTACTGTGGTGCTAGCCATATTCGGGTCAGCCTGGATTCTTGCGAGCTGCGCCACGAAGGGATCGACGGCCGCCGCCCCCCCTATGCCGGCGCGCATCACGGTGCTCTACGATGCCTTCGGCAAAGATGCCACGATGACCAAGGATTGGGGTTACGCCGCCTTGGTGGAGATCAACGGGAAACGCATCCTGTTCGACACTGGCGACGACCCCGCGATTCTTGCAAAGAACGTGAAGGCCAAGGGTGTTGACCTCACAAGGCTTGACTTCGTGGTCTTGTCGCACCGCCACAGCGACCACATTGGCGGATTTTCCTTTCTGCTCAGCCTGAACCCGCAGGTCAGGATTTACGCACCCAAGGAAAACTTTGGCGTTTTTGGTTCTGACCTGCCGAGCAAGTTTTATCGCAAGGACGAGTCGCTGCCCCCCGAGATGCGCTACTACGGCGGCGCGCCTCCCGAGATCATGAAATTTGGCACTGCCTTCCCGGGCGCCAGCATTCAGTTGATCGACAAGACCACTGAAGTGGTGCCGGGTGTTACGTTGATCGCCCTGGTTTCCGATGCGCCTGGAACCAAGGAATTGAAGGAGCTGTCGCTGGCCATCAACACCCCGGACGGCATAGTGCTGGTGGTTGCCTGTTCGCATCCAGGAGTTGAGGCCATCGTTGCCGAGGCAGTCAAGATCAATCCGCACATCCACTTCATCGCCGGCGGATTCCATCTGCTTGTGGCGCAGGACCCGGCCATCGAAAAGGTTGCCGCCGCCCTGCACGACAACTACAAGGTCGATTACATTGCTGCCGGCCACTGCACCGGCGAGCCAACCTTTGCCGCCCTGCAAAAGGTCTTCGGCGATCGTTACCTCTATGCCGGACTGGGGACGACGTTGGACGTGGGTGCGAATCCGCGCGCCGAATCCGATCGGAACGCCGCCAATGTCCTGGAGGAAGGCGATTTACTCGGTTATCGAACGCTGCTGGCCAAGAGCGATGACCTCAAGGACGGCGGCGCCGAGGCGGCGCGGCTCGCGCAGATCCGGTAACGGCCCGGTCAACGGGTGCGCGGCCAGGCTGCGCGCCGGTGCTTGCGCTACTTGGCCGGCCGCAGCGCATTCGCCGCCGTCCATGCGCCGATCTTTTTCCCCATCGCCGTTCCTACTTCCGTAGAGTTGCGGTAATGCACGCCGTCGTAGATGCGGGCGTTGGCGACTTCGAGCAGGAAATCGTCGATGCTCGTCCAACTGCGGACGACTCCTGGCGCCGTCGGGCTGGTGGTACTCAGTGTTGGCATGGGTCCACTAGCAATCTCCGCTACCAGCACCGCGCCGACCGCTCCTGAGACGATGCAATGGGCGCAGGGATATTCGGGGTGCATTGGCGTGTCAATGAATGGTAGCCAGCCTGCGTCCCGTTCGGTCGCATCGTTGCCATCGATGTCCCCGTTGCGAATCGCGGTGACCGGTCGCCAGAAGTTGTAAAAGTACTTGCCGTCAAAGACCGCGATCAGCGCGTCGTCGATCGCTTCGGCGGTCAGCGCGAGGAGTCGCGCGTTGCGCGTCACCTCCCTACCGGGCACATTGGCGACTGAACGCACGAGCGGATAGTAGATCGTCGGCGCAGTGGCTTCCCAGAACCGGGCAATCTCAGTCTGTGCCGGGGTTCTGGTCGTACTGTTTTTCGCGCCGACCGCCTTGATCTCGTTGTAGTCACGCGCCCATAGCTCACTCGCAAGCGCAGGAGGCGGCCCGGGTCGAAATTGGTCGCATGAGGTCATCACCCATGGCTTGCGCTGCACCCACTGCGGAGCGACGGGGATTGTTGTGGGGACGTATACGCCGGCGGTCGTGACCGGCCGGTACCGTTCGGATACTCCCGCGCCGTCGTCCGCGCGCCAGGCGAGAACAGCCGCGGCGGCCTGTTCGCCTACGGCGATCCCCGCCGTCTTCGCCGGGGCATCGGCGATCGCGGCGAGCGCGCTCCCGTAGGCTCTGTCGATCGTGGCCTGCTGCGAGGGCACCAGACGCGAGAGCATCGCACGGTTCGCTGCCGCGACTGCTGCAGCAACCGACGCGTCGGGCACCTTATTTGGCGTAACGCGATCGGGGGGATACCGTTTGGTGATGGCGTTGACGGCCTCGTAGACGGCAGTCTGCACCATTGCGAGCGTCCGGTTGGCGTGCGGTGGCGGCAGGCCACCGGCGACCGTGATGTCGGCGGCAATAACGTTCCAGTCCGTGACCACGTCAGCCGCCGCCGTCGGCCCCCCAAGCAATGAGGCCCACGCGATTGGCAGCATCATCCAATGGAACTTCCTGGTGTCGTTCATGGCTTCGTTCTCGGTTGGTTGAGCTGCGTTAAATCGCTGTCAGACGTATCCTACAGCACAAGGCGGCGCGCGCCCACGCGGGGTTTGTGAGGGGCCTCACGTCCGACAATGTACTTGCGGAGTATCTATTGTGCGCATTCGCCCAGTGCGAAACCGCTCGGGTGGATCGCCTGCAGTAGCGGACGCGGCATGTAGATTCCTGGAGAGGTCTGATGAACAATCGAGCGACACGCCGGGTCTCGGCCAGCGACATCCCACCCGGCATTGCGCGCGATGGCGACACTAACGCGCTTCTCTTGGACAGCGCCATCAGCCATTGCGAGAAGCTCAGGCGGGTGTTGGAGCTGGAAGAATGGATCATTGCGACGCCTGACAATCCGATACTGGCTACGACGCGCCGCAAGTGGAAAGAGGAGCACGAGCAATTGCTTAGCGAGCTTCATTTGGAGCGCCTGGATGCTGCCGATGTCGGCCCGGTAACAGACTGAGTCGCAAGTGCTCGAGGCTGCGGCGCCTTGGTTGTATGTAGGCCGACACCTACAGCTGCAATGCTGGCCCTCTTATGAGATCGAGCCGGTACGAACGGGTAGCATCCGGCGTGAAATAAGCGCTCACCGCGAAGGAGCCTCAATGACCAGCGCCGCGTATCGGGCTATGCCCAAGCAAAATCTGAAGCGCAATACTTGGTACTACGGTGCGCGTTGCGACTGCGGGCTGCAGATCGTCGTACACGAGGACTTCGCTCAGGGTTATGGCGATGACTTTTTGGAGCTCCCCAAGCCAATCCCAGTCGAGTGCAATTGCGGCACGGTTAGCCACGCACAGCGATTCCAGAAGTTTAGGACTCCGTAGCAACGTCATCTCCCGAGCGGATCCGGGGCGGCACCCGAGGCCGGCCCGTTGCATGGCAGCCGGAAGAAACGCCGCTCGCGGAACGTATTGCTATCAGAGTCCGCGAAGACGCCTGCTGTGCGGGGCGGATGCGGCCAGCGTGACGTGGATAACGGAATTGCGTCAACCGACATTTCAGACTGCGCGGCGGACGCGCAGCGTGCGTCTCAACAGGAGTCTCGATCATGAGAACATCGACTATGCTTTTGTGGGTGGTGCTGTCACTAACTGCGAATGCGTTCGCGGCTGGACCGGCCGCACAGGGTGGCGCTTCGACGACCTCCAGCACGGACGTCAGCGCCAATCGCAACGGTGCAAGCGCCACCAATAGCAGCACTTCCACCGCCTCCGCGGGCACCAGGCATGCTCAGGCCGATGCGGCTGGCAGTTCGGAAATGAGCGCGACGCTCTCGAAACCCGTCGATGCGCGCAAGGCCAAGCCCGGCGACCCCGTCACGGCAACGAACGATAGAGATGCCAAGACCGCTGATGGCACCAGCATCAAGCAGGGCTCGAAACTGCTCGGCCACGTAACGAAGGCGCAGCCGCTGGACAAGTCGGCCTCCGGCAAGGCCGACGCCAGCGCAGGATCCATGTTGGCCCTCGTTTTCGACAAAGCCGTTCTCAAGGACGGCCGTGAAGTGCCCCTGAACGCGACGATTCAAGCCATATCGGCAGCGGAGTCGGATGCTTCGCTCGGTTCCGAAATGGGCGGCGCCGGCACATCCGCGGTCGGGTCGAGCCTGGGCTCGCCGCGTGCCTCGGGCGGGGGACTCATCGGCGGCGTTGGCGGCTCGATGGCGGGTGGCTTGGGCGCTGCGGGCGGCATGGCCGGTGGCGTCAGTCATGGTGTGAGCGGGGCAGTCGGCGGCATGGCGAACGGCACCGTTCATTCGGCTGGTGCAGTCGGCGGGCTTACCTCCAGCGGTACATTGACCTCGGGCAGCAAAGGCGTGTTCGGGGTCAAGGGCCTGGATATCGTCTCTTCCTCGGCCGGCAGTGCCGAAGGCTCAGCGATCACCTCCTCCACGCGCAATGTGCGACTGGACGGCGGTACGAAAATGTTGCTCTCCACGAGCCCCGGCGGCTCCATGGCAGCCTCCGGTGCAGGCCAGGCGGCCGGATCGATCAACAAGAGCGGCGCCGCCAAAGACTCGTCGAGCAGAACCGCTGCGCCTGCGCAGACGACCCACGAACCGCGCGATAGGAACTAGGCTCAAACTCCTCCGGCCCTCGTCGCTGCCGGGCAGACGGCTGCCAAAATCACGGCCCGGTCAATCGACCGGGCCGTTTCCTTCGCCCCGGACCACGCCGCGCTGTTGGGCGCTGGCTACCAGGGTCGAGATCTCCCTGAGGCGACCGCCTCAGAGCATTCGCTGCGCACGGACCCCTGACTACGTGCCAGCTGGGACAATCACACTGCCCCTGATACAGTCGAGGCACGGGCGCAAATGGAACAGCGCACCGCCTCGCGCTGGTTTGAGATGGGGCAAGAGATTGCGGATCACCCCGCAGCATATTCATCCGAGAGAAAGCGATGTCCATGCCCCAGACGCTCGAACGGCTGCGCGCAATCACATTGGCCGACATTCACGAAGCGCGCACGCGGATTGCCAAGACCATCGTTCGCACCCCCTTGCTCCGTTTTGAAATGGGTCCGGACTACCCCGACATTCTTCTCAAATTAGAGAATCTGCAGCCAACCAACTCGTACAAGCTGCGCGGCGCGGTGAATGCCGTGGCGATGTTGTCAGACGCAGACCGCACACTGGGCGTGTGGACGATCAGCGCAGGAAATGCTGGACAGGGCATCGCGTATGCGGCCAGGCAAGCGGGCGTGTCCTGCGCGGTCATTGTGATCGAGACTGCGCCTGCGTCGAAGATCGAGAGAATGCGAGCACTTGGCGCGCGTCTTATACCGGTGCCGTATGCAGTCGCTTGGAAGGCCCTTGGAGATCGTGCGTTCCCTGGAGTTGACGGGACGTTCGTGCACCCGTTCGACGACCACAATTTCATTGCCGGCCACGCAACGATGGGCCTGGAGATCTTTGAGGATGCCCCGGATGCCGTCGCTGTCATCGCCGCCATCGGCGGCGGTGGGTTGATTACCGGAGTGGGTAGCGCCCTGAAGGCGCTGAATCCCCGGATCAAGGTTTGGGGCGCTGAACCGGATACGGCTGCGCCAGCGGCGTTGTCCTTTGCCAAGGGATCTCCCCAAGTGTTCAGCGACTGGAAGCGGTCCTTCGTGGACGGCGCAGGTGGCCAGAGCCTATTCCCGCGCATGTGGGAGCGGATGCGACCTGTAGTGGACAGCTGCCTCGTGGTAGGTCTCGATGAAACCAAGAGAGCGATGCGGTTGATGGCCGAAAAGGCGCGCGTCATCGTCGAAGGCGCTGGCGCTCTGCCGGTGGCCGCCGCGCTCACGGGAAAGGCAGGCCGAGGCCCGATCGTTGCGATTGTCTCCGGAGGCAACTTGGATATGATGAAGTTTTGCGAACTCATCTCCTCTGTAACAAGTTGAGGTACTCGAGTGTGATAGTCAGGTGACGAGATTCTGCGGCTTACCCATGACGAAGGCTTCGATATTGTCTATCAATTGATCGGCGAGAAACTGCATGGCGTCGTCGCTGGCCCAGGCGACGTGGGGTGTCAGAATGAAGTTGGGCAGGCGCAACTCGAGCAGCGGGTTGCCTTCCTTGGGCGGCTCTTTGCTGAGGACGTCAAAGCCGGCGCCCGCGATCAGTCCCTGCTTGAGCGCCTGCGCCAGCGCTTGCTCATCCACCAGCCCGCCCCGAGCCGTATTGATCAGAATGGCCGTGCGCTTCATCTTGCGCAACTCGTCGATGCCGATCATGTTGCGAGTCTCGTTGGTCAACGGCAGGTGCAGGGAAATCACGTCGCTTTCCGCCAGTACCTGATCGAGTGGGGTGAATGCGACGCCTGCCGCCTTCGGCGGAGCATGATCGGCAAACAGCACGTTCATTCCGAAGCCGCGGGCGATACGTGCCGTTCCCTGGCCGAGGACTCCCTCGCCGATGATGCCTATGGTTGCACCGTAAAGATCGCGAATCGGGTGGTCAAAGAAGCAAAACTGATCGACCAGCTGCCACCTGCCATTGTCAACATCCCGGCAGTAGGCGAGCAGATTGCGTCGTAGCGCCGTGATCAGCGTAAACGCGTGTTCGGGAACGGTATGCACGGCATAGTTGCGAATGTTAGTGACTGCGATGCCATTGGCCTTGCAATAGGGAATATCGATGACATCGTAGCCGGTGGCAGCTACTGCGATCATTTTGAGCTTGCGCAAGCGCTGCAGTGTCTCGGCCCGCAGCGGTACCTTGTTGGTGATGGCAATGGTTGCATCACGCAAGCGTTCCGGCAGCTCGTTCACCGCCGTGACCGGGTACTCCTGCCAGGTGTGCTCAAAGGCAGGAGCCCTGACCTTAGCCTGCAGCGTGGAACGATCCAGGAATACAATGCGATGCGTCATACCGGCACCCGGACGCCCGTGATGGGTCACCCCTGAATGGATCCGGTCGAGTGGGCCTCGTAGAACTGCTCTTCCTGGCTGACTTTCCTTCTCGGAATCGGATCGTGGGTGCGCCAGTAGTTGGACGCGGCGGCGACACCGCTGCCGGGGGTGACTTTGATGCCGACGTCGAGCATCGCCATCTCGGCGCCGGCGAGGGCGCCCATCAGCATCAGCTCGTTGAGATCCCCCAGATGTCCGATACGGAACACCTTGCCGGCTACCTTGGAAAGTCCCGCGCCTAATGCGAGGTTGTAGCGGCGGAACGCCACATCGATCACGTGCGCACCGTTGATACCTTCCGGCACGACGATCGCGCTTACGGTATCCGAATACCACTTCGGTTCCTTGGCGCAAAGCTTCAGGCGCCATCCGCCGGTGACGGCCGCACGCACACCCTCCGCCAGATAGTGGTGCCGGAACAGGACCGCCTCCAGGGTCTCTTCGAAGATGATGTTCAGAGCCTCACGCAACCCGTAGAGCATCGGTAGCGAGGGCGTATAAGGGAAGTAACCCGTGGCATTCGCCTTGATCATGTCGGCGAGATCGAAATAGCAGCGCGGCGACTTGGCACCCTCCATCGCACTCAGCGCCTTCGGGCTCACGGCGAGGATGCCGAGCCCCGCCGGTAGCATCAGACCCTTCTGCGAGCCGCTGACGGCCAGATCCACCTGCCACTCGTCCATGCGGAAGTCGATGCTGGCCAGGGAGCTTACGGTGTCCACGAACAGCAGCGCAGGATGCTTCGCGGCATCCAGCGCCCTGCGCACTCCGGCGATGTCGCTGGTGACCCCGGTGGCCGTCTCGTTATGGCAGGCGAGCACACCCTTGATCTGATGGCGCTTGTCGGCCCTGAGAATCTCCTCGTAACGGCCGAGCGGCACGCCCTCGCCCCATTCGACATCGAGAACGTCCACGTCATAGCCGAGACGCTGCGCCATATCGACCCAAAGATGGCTGAACTGGCCAAAGCGCGCCGCAAGAATCTTGTCACCCGGGGAGAGGGTATTGGTCAGCGCCGCCTCCCACGCGCCCGTGCCTGAGGATGGGAAGATGAAAACCTGACCCGTGGCGGTCATGAACACCTTTTTGAGGTCGTTCAGGACGCTCATTGAAAGCTCCGGGAATCTGGATGACCGATGGTCTTCCATCGCCACCATCATGGCCCGTTGCACGCGGTCCGGAACGTTGGTTGGTCCGGGGACGAACAGAAAATTTCGACCTGGCATGCGGGGTCCCATCACGCCCTCCTTTGCGGCAATAAGACAGCACTGCTCTCGCGCGCGCGACCATTCCATCCGAGCGAGCGCCCGCACGATGCGACCCATACTATCTGTCCGGGGCCGGAGGGACCAAGCCTTAGAGAAGAGCAGGCGCGGGGCGACATGCAACAGCCGAAAACGTCGCGCTGCTCTCAGCGATTCGCGCTCGTGTTTATCCTTTCCCAGTTCTTGCGCGCCCGCGCCAGGTAGGCGTGTGGCACATCCAGAAAAACGACCAGGGAGGTGGCCGTCGAGAAACAGTAGCGCCTGCGGGAATCGGGATCCAACCAGTTGATTGAGCAATCGGCTTTGATCTTTACGCCCGCGGATAAGCCAATGGGATCATGGTTCTCAAACTCCCCGTGCATCGTCCCACTGGGGGGTATGGCCGCTTTCCAGATACCAGCGTGGTCCGGGTCCGTTGCATTGGCTCCGTGCCGCACTGCGGCCAAGCGGAAATTACCATCCTGGCCGGCATCGTTCCGGCGAGTGGCGACGATTCGCCCGGCGGGAGCGTCCCTCTGGTCAGCAGCGACGATAAGCGTAGCCGCGGCAGCGACGCTCGCACAAAGGAGTACTGAACCACAGCGGCGGGCCTGGACCTTCATGATGGATTCTCCGTTCGCGCGCTCGCCGCGGTACTTCGTACCAGGCTGCCCATGCGGCCAAAACCGCAAGCGCTAGTCAGCGCTCAATGCAGTTTGACATGCGGCTCAGTGCGCCGGGTGATGAGCCGTGCCAGCGTGTCGAGCGCCACCTTAGTATAGCCATGCAGCGCCAGCTCGTGCGTCTTGTAGAGTGACGTGTACATCAGCCGGGCGATGTAGCCCTCGATCATCATGCTGCCGCCAACCAGTGCTCCCATGAGATTGCCCACCGTGGTGTACTCGCCCAACGAGACCAGCGAACCGAAGTCGCGGTAGCGGTAAGGCCGCAACCCCCTACCCGCAATCCGGTTTGCGATCTGTCTGACCATGTGGGTTGCCTGCTGATGCGCGGCCTGTGCACGCGGCGGTACGTTCGCATCCTTTCCCGGCCACGGACAGGCGGCGCAGTCGCCGAGGGCAAAGATGTTCTCGTCCCGCGTTGTCTGCAGCGTCTGCTTCACGATCAGCTGGTTCGCGCCGTTCGTCTCGAGTCCGTCCAGGTTCCCGAGGAAGTCCGGGGCCTTGACGCCCGCCGCCCAGACGACCAACTCCGCCGAAAGAATCTGCCCGCTCGCGAGTCTGACTCCGTTCGGCAACACCTCGGCGACGCGAGCCGACGTGCACACCCGCACACCTTTGCTCTGCAGCAGCCCGGTAGCGGCATCAGAGAGACGCTGCGGCAACGCCGGCAGGATTCGCTCGGCCGCCTCGATCACGTTGAGCTTGATGTCCGCATCCGGATCGATCCGGTCAAGGCCGTACGCCACCAGTTCCCGCGTCGTGTTGTGCAGCTCGGCGGCAAGCTCAACGCCGGTAGCCCCGGCACCGATGATGGCCACCTGCAACTGCTCTGGCCGAAGCGGCTCCGGCTGCGCGTGCGCGCGCATCAGGGCGTTGACCAGCCGACGATGAAAGCGCGCTGCGTCGCTCGGTGTCTCGAGCGCGATCGCGTGCTCCTTAACGCCCGGGGTACCGAAATCGTTGGTGAGACTGCCGACCGCGATCACCAGCGTGTCGTAAGAGAACGCGCGCTGCGGGGTGATCTCATTGCCGTCCTCATCAATGACCGGCGCTACCTGCACCTCGCGCCGTCGCCTGTCGAGGCCGATCATCTCGCCAAGGCGATAGCGAAAGTGGTGCCAGTGCGACTGAGCCATATAGTTGAGCTCATGCACGCCCAGATCCATGCTTCCGGCGGCGACCTCGTGCAGCAGCGGCTTCCACAGGTGCGCCCGGGCCTTGTCGATCAGCTGAATCTGCGCCTTGCCGCGTTTGCCAACCCTGTTGCCGAGCTTGGTGGCGAGCTCCAGGCCGCCCGCCCCTCCGCCGACGATGACTATCCGGTGGACCTCGGTCCCAACCCGGCGTGGCGAACCGGGCCACACTACTGCGTTACCATTGCATTAACGGGCGCAGACGACGGGACCGCTGCGCGCTCATGTGTGGACGCTCTCGAACAACTTGCTACTCTGCATACGGAAGCGCCGCCTCGCAAGGCAGCGCAAACCGCCGACAAATGCTCACTCGTCGATACCGCGAATAGCTGGCTCGTGCACTGGCTCGGCCGCTCTGGACTTCCAACGCGAACGCGCGCCCCCGCTACCATTGCATTACCTACTAGCGGAAACGTCGCCGCGACGGCTGCGCCGCGTTCCTCGTCGGTGTCGTACAGCAGAAGTCAAGCCGCCGATAGGCGGTCCGACCTTCCAAATTTCTCGCGTATCAGCAAGACGCCGTTTGCCGGCCAGCCTGATACAGGAGCACCACGGCGCGGCGCCGCGCCGCAGTATCCTGTTAACTCAGTATCCTGTACCGACCACGACATCCTGGTTGGCAGGCGTCAGGCCAGGGTTACCGCGGAAGTCAGTCCACACGGTAATCGCCTTGCCATCCGCGGCCAGCGCCGTGCCGGTGTAATCGCCAATGAACGAGCCCGCAAACAGAGTGTACGGATTTGATGACTGCCGCGTCACCCGAGTCTCGGTGGCGAAATTATCGCCCGAGGATCGAACCGCCCAATCCAGGCAGACCGCAGCACTGGCCCGAGCCGCATCGGCCGGTAGAACTACGTTACCGGTCGAGGAATCAAGTTCAGCGATTCCGCAGCTGCGATCAGTCGGCGTCGGTGCCGGCGAATAGAACCGAGTGTAATAGCCTATGACCACGCGTCCGGCATTGGCGCCGACCGAGGGATACACCTTGTCTGCAGCGCCGGAAGTGATCGTGCGAGGCACCGTCCAGTTAATGCCGTCGGCCGATGTGACCAACTTGACCTGATTAGAGGTCACGCCACTGAATGCGACACCGCCGGTGCCGCAATTGCCCGCGCCTTGATTGTCCGCCCATACAATCGCTATGTGTCCGGTGGTCCGGTCGATCGACATGGAGGGAAAGCTGTTGATCCGAAACTGCTCGTTGGTGAGCGTCTGGCGGTCCTGGGCGCCCGGCAGTTGCAGCGGGTAGCAATCGAGATCATCGAAAACGCGCGCAACCTGATGGGTAACAAACGACGTGCCGCCATTGACGGAGCGCGCGATCACCAACTGGCTGGTCGCATATCCCGTCGCGGGGTCGTTCCCCTCGTAGGCGACATATAGCGCCCCGTCAGGCGCAACGGCCACCTGTGATCCCTGATTGAACGGATGTGCATCATCAGAGACCGCCTTGACCGATGACCAGGACTTACCGCCATTTGACGAACTTGCCATGACGATCGGTGAGCGCAGATAGCCCAGACCTCGCGGACCCTGGTAGAACTTTGTCCAGGTCACATACACCGTATTCCCAGGACCGGCGGTAATCCATTCCTTGTCATTGAAGAAATCACCGCTAGCTCGATAGTCGACCATAGTCGGAGCCGACCAGCTTGCGCCGCCGTCGATGGACACCGCGATTGCTACCCCAGACATCGTCCGTGGGAACTTGTCGAAGTTGCATACGAGCCCGCTGTAATAGAGCCGCTGACCGTTCGGTGAAAAAGCGAGCACCGGATCGCCGCAGGAGTCGAGATGCGAAAAGTCGCCCGATCCGCCCGACGATCGGGTCCAGCCCGGCAGAAACACGTTAGTCCAGCTATGCCCGCCATCGCGCGAGTAGTAGATGGCATGCACGTTGTCGCGATACTCGTTGGCGGCCGTGACAACATTCTGCGTATCGGCCGGATTAATCACGATGTTCTGTTCGTTCTGCGGGTTATAGCAGCTGGAGCCATCCGCGAAGCTGAACGCTGTATCGTTCACGATAGCATCAAATTCCGGCGAGGCGATCGGGTTATAAAGCGCTACCGTGCCATTGAACGGAGGGCGACGGCAACGCGAAAACAAGATCTGAGTTCCGCTCTGCGGATGGTTGGCTGCCTGCTGCTCAAACTGCAGCGGCGTGCGCAGTTCGCCCGCCTCGCCGGCGCCGCCATCCGGAATCGTGGCGCGAAAGCGATCGTTCGCTGCGAGGACACGAGGAGGATTTGTCAGTGCCAGCAGGGCGAATGCGAGGCCCAGCGCTGCGGCAACTGTTCCGGTTAACCGGCATTTCGAGTCAATTAACTTTGGAATCATAGGTATCTCCATTACTGTTGCTCTCAACAACGGCGGATACAGTCCCCACCCGTTCTGAGCCAAAGCGCCTATTTGCCGTGCAGTCTGGTGTAATGGCGCGACCAAAGCGAAAGGCGTTACGTGTACGCTGGTCTGGTGGCGCTTGCAATACGGCGAAGTCCGTAATTGGTGGGCAATGCCGTCAAGAGTTCCGCCAGTGTCGCCGTCTCCGGCTTCCAATTGCAGTCGAGGTCCCCGGTATCGCGGCGCGAGGTCTCATTTCTCGGGTGTGCCACGCTGCCGCTTGCGCCACACGCTCGCCAGCCACGGCTGCCGTTCGCGCGGCAGCCCGACTGGCCGGTAGTAGTACTCGAGCTCTGTGAACCCCGCATCTGACATGTAGCGACGCCACGCTTCAAGCGTGTGGTAAGCGCCATAGCGCCCGCGGTTCCAGCCTTCCTCGTTCCCGCCGTGCGGATTGGAGCTGAACAGCACGCCCCCGGGCTTCAGTGCGGCCTGCAATTGCCGCAAGACGCGGGGCAACTCCTGGGATGGCACATGAAACAGCGCAGCGTTGGCGAAGATGCCATCAAAGCGCTCCCCCGGCAGATCAAGCTTGAGGAAATCCTGCTGCCACACTTCGCACCCGGTGTCGGCACGCGCCATGGTAGCGAAGGCGGCCGCGCCCTCCAGCCCGATGGCGGTGTGGCCTAGCCCCGCCAAGGTCTTAAGGTCGCGCCCCGGCCCGCAACCAAAATCGAGAATCGTGAAAGGCGACTCGCCTTCGATATGTCGCAATAGGGAGGCAATGTTCTGGCTGACGTCGTGATCGCGCGTACCGACCCGAAACTCCTCCGCGTGCTGCTCGTAGTGCGCGAGCGTCGCAGTGGCGATCTTGTCCAACACGTGCGGTTCAAGCGGCTTGCTATGCATCGAGGTTTCCGCGTTGGACCATTTCCCCAGCCGTATTGTGACCCAGCTCGGCGTCGAGTGGCACGAGCGTTTCATTGAGTCTAGAGTTCACCCATATGCGACGACAGTTTAGGCCGTCGCGGGAGAAGACCATGCCCAAATACCTCATTGAAGCGTCCTATACTGCCGAAGGTTTGCGGGGCCTGCAGAAAGACAAGGCATCCGGGCGCAAGCAAGCCGTGACGAAGCTCGTCGAAAGCCTGGAAGGAAAGATCGAAGCGATGTACTTCGCGCTCGGTGAACATGACGTGGTGATTATTGCGGATTTGCCCGACACCGTAAGTGCCGCGGCGCTATCTCTGGGCGTATCGGCTACCGGGCTCGTCCGAACCAAGTCCACTGCGCTGCTCACCGCCGAGGAAACTGACCGCGCGTTATCAAAGAAGATCAGCTACCGCGGTCCGGGCGCATGACTGATCGAACACCCGCCGCGCCCAGCCTATGCGGCGGGTGTTCTCCGCGTTCCCGATTTGCGGTCGGGACCGAGCTCGCCTGGCTTTCCCTTGCGGTGACAGTCGCCGCAAGGGCGCGCTCCTGGTGGCAGCCATGCTCCTTTTCTACCGCGCAACGACTCAAGCGAAACTTCATGCAGAAGCCAAGATTTCCGAAGCGGACGCGCGCGCGACGGCACTGGCTACGGTTCCGGGAGGAGCAGTCTCCAGTTCGGAACTGGAGAAGGAACATGGCAAGCTCATCTGGTCTTTCGACATAGCTCAGGTCGGGTCGAAGAACATCACCGAAGTCCAAGTGGACGCAAGGACAGGGAAGATCGTTTCAAGCAAGACTGAAACGCCTGACAAGGAACGGCAGGAAGCCATTGCGGAAAAGAAAGGGGATATGACCTACTAAGCCTCAGCCTAAGGAGACAGGCCCTTATCGAGTGGGGCGGATCGCAGGACCTCTAACGCTTGTTGGACGCGAAAATCTCCTTAACGCGGGCTGACAGCGCGTTCAGGAAAGGGCGGCCCGTCAAGTCCGGTTGTTCCTGGCGTAGATCCTTCGCGTACAGGAGTGCGTATTCAGTGCGGGCCCGATCCGGGCCAAACCAGCGGTTCTCCGCGTGCCAACTCGCAAAGCCCGCGATGGACGCGAAATCAGCGGCTGAGGTCGGAGTAGTGCCCGATTGCGAAGGTGTTCGCGCCAGTTCACGCCGCAGCAGTTCGTTGCGCAACCTTTGGTTCTCTTCCTGCTCGTGCTGCAGCGAGACTTGCTGGTTCTGGGCCTTCTCGGACTGTTGAATCAGATATCGGTCGGCGAGACATAGCTCGCGACCACTGCCGTAGATCGTATCGCAAGCGTTCGGGTCGCGAGGAAGCCACGAGCCGAGGCGATCCGCACCCACGCTTTCCTGCGCGAGGGTCGTGCTGGCGAAACTCAGCAGTATGGCTATCGAGGCGATCGTCTTCATCGCTCCCTCCTCGCCTCCCGGGCTCAGGTGCCTATGGCAGCCATCATAGGGCTGGGGCGCCCGCCTTGGCGAGCCTTCCGACTCCATGGGGGAATCACCCCAGGGGTTAAGACGACCCCGGCAACCCCGCTGTCCTAGGCATGCGCCCTTGGATCGGAGGCTCTGCGTCCCCGTCTTTTCGACGGGTTTGCGATTGATACGAGCGCGCCATTCACACTCATCTCTTCATGCGCACCTTGCCCGTGAAATCGCGCTTCCCGAGCGGGATCCCCTTCCAACGCAGGATGGCGTAGGTCGTAGTCGCGTGGAAGTAAAAGTTAGGCTGGGAGAAGGAGAGCAGGAAATTCTCGGCAGTGAAGTCAATGTGGCGGTCGCCGAACGCAAAGCGCATGTCACGACCGACGAAAGCGTCGACCTCGGAAGCCTCGATCGCCTCGAGAGCGGTGAGCGTTTGAGCGATCCGCGCCTTGAGCGCCGCGAAATTGTCGGGGGGCCGTGTCACGTCGGGCGAGAACACGCCCCTGCGCACACCCTCGATGGCGCCGAGCGAGTGCACCGCGGTCGACTTCACCTGATAGGCGAAGGGCAGCATGTCCGCGGCGAGGCGGGCCTGAATGATGTCCTCGGGCGCAATCCCTTTCTCGGTACTGAAGGCCTCCGCGGTGCCGAGCAGGCCGGAAACGGCGCCCAGAATCTGCCGATAGGACGGGACAGTGGCGGCGTAGAGCGAAAAGGCCATGATGGCATTCCCCGCAATTGTTGATAGGCAAATAGTCGAAGGCGGATGGCTGGTCTGGTTCATCACGGCCCAGGGCCCGGAATCGGACCCAGCACCTTCTCCAGAGACAGCCCGAGAGCAAGCACGGCGCGATCATTCCCCATCAAGGCGTCGAACTCGAGTCCGACCGGCAGACCGTTGGACGTCATCCCTGCAGGAAGGATCAAACTGGCCATGCTTGCGCAGCTTGCCAGAGACGTGTTGCGGGCTATCGCGACGTTCAGCGGCACTTTCTGCCCGCGAATGGTGACCTCCGCTTCCTCGCCGATCTGCGGCGCAGGGATCATGATCGGCGGGAATGCCAAGGCGACGATGCCGTGCAATTCAAAGTGGCGCCGGATCTCCTCGCGCATTCGTTGCCTCTGAACCAGCGCGGCTTCGTAGGCGTCCTGCGTGGGTCGATTGGGGGGCAGCGAATAGGTCTTGAACGCGTCTCGGATGCCTTCACTGGCTTGTTGCAGCAGTTGGTCAAATGTGACGCCCGTGCCTTGTACAGCGAGAAAGGCAGCGATGGCGGGCATCGCCTCGTACGAAATGATCGTGATCGCGGTGCCGAGCGCCGCTTGTGCGACTTCCGGGAGCTCCGCCTCGACCCACGTCACCCCGGCGGCGCGCAGCCTGCGAAATGCTTCGGTGGTGACGCGCTCGACCTCGGGGTCGAGACCGCTCAGCAAGGACGCGGGGGCAATGCCGATGCGGACGCCCTTCAACGGGGTCGCTGTCAGGGGCGCGCGATCGCCAGTCACCGCCGCATCGAACAGGGCAAGGTCTCCAACCGAACGCGCCAAGGGGCCAGCCTGATCAAACTTGGCATCCGTGAGCGGCATGATCCCATCGCCCGGGTAACGGCCGAAGCTAGGGCGCAGCCCTGCCAGTCCACACATTGTGGCGGGGACGCGAATCGATCCCAGGGTATCCTCGGCGACGGCCAGCGGCGCCATTTTGGCGGCAACGGCGGCGCCGGACCCGCCACTGCTTCCGCCAGGCACGCGCGTCGGGTCATAGGGGTTGTGAACGGGTCCGAAGAGCTCGTTGTTGCTCGTCCAGCCGTACGACAACTCATGGATATTCGTCTTGCCCATGAGGATACCGCCCTGCGCCAACAATGACTTGAGCACTCCAGCATCGTCTCTTGGCCTGAAGTCGCGTAATGCCCTCGTCCCATTTGACGTGGGCAGCGCCTTCGAGTTGATGCTGTCCTTCACGGGAATGGGCAATCCATGCAGAGTGCCGAGGGCATCGCCGGAGGCGCGCACCTTGTCGGCGGCTCTCGCGGCCTCCAGCAGCATCTCTTTGTCCAGCGTACGAAAGGCGTTCAGGCTCTCGAGATGCTGCGCACGATCGAGCAGCGCACGTGCGTAGTCTTCTGCCTTGAGGTCTCCGTTTCGCATTGCGGTCACTGCAGCGACGGCGGTGAGGTCGGTGAGACCCTGCCGCCTGGCAGCGCGATCGGCTCGACTCGAAAGCGTGTCCGCGGCTGCCACCCCTCTGTCCTTGGTCCGGTTCGTAGACAGTGAGGGCATTGTAGTCGAGGCGCGCGCACCGCTGCAGGCCCCTCGACCTGGTGTCATCACTCCCGATAGACTGCGGGCCGGAACCACATTTTGGGGCGCAAGGGCCTGTGCTAACGCCCGCATAATGCTGCCCAGAACAAAGGTGTCGGGGGAAGCCGCTATGGCAGCCGCGCCGCAGAGCACAGCTGACAGTTTCATCATCGAAACACGCCACCTGACAAAGGAGTTCAGCGGTTTTGTTGCGGTGAGCAACGTCGACCTCCAGGTGCGCCGTGGTCAGATCCATGCGCTGATCGGTCCCAACGGCGCCGGCAAGACAACCTTCTTCAACCTGCTCACCAAGTTCCAGATTCCTACCCGTGGCCAGATCCTCTACCGCGGTGAGGACATCACCTTCGAAAAGCCGGCCGAGGTCGCGCGCCGCGGCATCGTCCGCTCGTTCCAGTTGTCCGCGGTGTTTCCCCACCTGACGGTGCTCGAAAACGTCCGCATCGCCCTGCAGCGCTCGCTGGCAACGACGTTCCATTTCTGGAAGCGCGAATCGAGTCTGGAGGTTCTCAACGCGCGCGCCGTGGCACTGCTGGACGTGGTGGACCTCGGTGCCTTCGCCCGCGTGCTCGCGGTTGAGTTGCCTTACGGCCGCAAGCGCGCGCTCGAGATCGCAACCACGCTGGCGATGGACCCCGAGCTGATGCTGCTGGATGAACCGACGCAGGGAATGGGCCACGAGGACGTCGACCGGGTCACGACCCTCATCAAGCAGGCGTCGGCGAAGCGCACGATCCTCATGGTCGAGCACAACATGCAAGTGGTCGCAAAGATTGCCGATACCATCACGGTCCTGCAGCGCGGCCAGATCATTGCCAGCGGCACCTACGCCGAGGTCTCGCGAAACCCGCTCGTGATAGAGGCCTACATGGGCTCGACTGATGCCGAGCTGCGGATGCCGCACTGATGGCGGCGGAACTACTGCGCGTGACCGGGCTGCACGCCTACTACGGCGAGTCCCACGTGCTGCACGGCGTCGAGTGCCACGTCAACCGCGGCGAGGTCGTGACGCTGCTCGGCCGCAATGGAGCCGGGCGGACCACAACTCTCAAGGCGTTGCTCGGCCTCGTCGCCAGCCGGTCCGGTTCGGTAATGATCAACGGTCGCGAGGCGATCGCGCTGGCGCCGCACAAGATTGCACATCTCGGGGTCGCGTACTGCCCGGAGGAGCGCGGCATCTATGCGAGCCTGTCGACCGAGGAAAACCTCCTGCTGCCACCGCCGCTCGGGCCGGCGGGAATGTCAATCGCCGAGATCTACGCTATGTTTCCCAACCTGCAGGAGCGGCGCGCGAGCCGCGGGACGCATCTCTCCGGCGGTGAGCAACAGATGCTCGCGCTGGCGCGAATTCTGCGCACCGGCGCCAGGCTTCTGCTGCTCGATGAGATTTCGGAGGGACTCGCTCCGGTGATCGTGCAGGCCCTGTCGCGGACCGTCCACAGATTGCGGGAGCAAGGCTACACGATCGTCATGGTGGAACAGAACTTCCGTTTCGCTGCCCCGCTGGCCGACCGTTTCTACATCATGGAGCGCGGCCGGGTCGTGGAAGGCTTCGCCGCCCGGGAACTTCCTGACAAGATGGCCCTACTGCGCCAGTACCTTGGCGTCTGACTCTTACCGCATCACGAGGAGAAGACCATGAAACTGCGGACCTTGGCGATTGGAATGGCGGCGGCGCTGGCGAGCGCGGCAGGGCCGCGCGCAGCGCTGGCCGCGGCCGATCAAGTCGTGATCGGTGACATCGATGACATGTCCGGCGTGTACGCGGACGTGCTCGGCGCAGGCGGGGTCGAGTCCATCAACCTGGCGATTGCGGACTTCGGCGGCACGGTGCTCGGCAGGAAGATCGTGACGCTGACCGCGGATCACCAGAACAAGCCCGACATCGGGGCGTCGAAGTTCCGCGAGTGGGCGGACGAGCATGGCCTCAACGTGTTGTTCGGCGGATCCAACACCGGGGTCAATATCGGCATGGCGAAAGTCGCGGCGGCGAAGAAGGTGCCTTTGTTCGTCATTGGCGCGGGCGGCGCGTCCCTGACCAACGAGGACTGCACGGCCTACACGGTTCACTATGTCTACGATACGACCGCGCTCGCCAACGGCACCGCGACCGCCATCGTCAACGGCGGCGGCAAGACCTGGTTCTATCTGACCGCGGATTACGCGTTCGGCACTCAGCTGCAGAACGCAGCTTCCAAAGTGGTCGAGGCGCACGGCGGCAAGAACCTGGGCGCGGTACGGGTGCCGCTCGGGGCGGCGGACTTCTCCTCCTTCCTGCTGCAGGCGCAGGCGTCCGGTGCGCAGGTGCTGGGCCTGGCGAATGCCGGCACCGATTTCAGCAACTCGCTGAAGGCCGCCAACGAATTCGGGATCACCCGGACGATGAAGCCGGCGGCGCTGCTCGCCTTCCTCACCGACATCCACAGCCTGGGTCTTAAGACCGCACAGGGGCTCTACCTGACCACGGGATGGTATTGGGACCTGAACCCGGACACGCGCGCGTTCGCTAAGCGCTACTTTGCCAAGATGAACAAAGAACCGACCATGGATCAGGCTGGCATCTATTCCGCCACCATGACCTATCTCAAGGCTGTCAAGGCCGTGGGGGCCACGGATTCCGACAAGGTCATGGCGGAACTGAAGAGAATGAAGATCAACGACATGTTCACCAACGGCGGGTACATCCGCGCGGACGGCGTGATGGTCCACGACATGTACGTGATGCAGGTCAAGTCGCCGCAGGAATCCAAGTACCCGTGGGACTACTACAAGGTGGTGAAGAAGATGAACGGCGAGGAGGCATTCGGTCCCATCACGGGTCTTTGTCCGCTCGCCCCCAAGTAGCCGTGCGCGCCGGCCTCGGCACCGGGCAGGCGCGCGGCCTGCTCTCCTGAAGCGCTACCGTCCGCTTCAGGGAACCCCGTGACCGAATTCTTCGGCATTCCCGTGGCAGTCATACCCGGGCAGCTGATGCTCGGCCTCGTGAACGGATCGTTCTACGCCCTGCTCAGCCTCGGGCTCGCGGTGATATTCGGCCTGATGGGCGTCGTCAACTTCGCCCATGGGGCCTTTTATACCCTGGGTGCGTTCGCCGCGCTCCTCGGGCTGCAGTGGTTCGGAATCAATTACTGGGCCGCGCTGCTGCTCGCGCCGTTGGTGGTCGGCCTGCTCGGCATCGTCGTGGAACGGCTGTTCCTGCGGCGTCTGTACAGGCTCGATCCGCTGTACGGTCTGCTGATGACCTTCGGCCTGGCGCTCATCGTCGAGGGCTCGTTGCATCAGGTCTTTGGTTCGTCAGGGCAGTCCTATCCGGTCCCCGAGGCGCTCGCGGGAGCGATCGATCTCGGCTTCATGATCCTGCCGCTCTATCGTGCCTGGGTGATCGTCGCTTCGATAGTGGTCTGCTTCGGCACCTGGTTCGTCATCGAACGAACCCGCCTGGGAGCAACCCTGCGTGCCGCCACCGAGAACGCACCGCTGCTCCAGGCTTTCGGGGTCAATGTGCCGCGTCTGATCGCCGCGACCTACGGTGGCGGCGTGGCGCTGGCCGCGCTCGCGGGCGTGCTGGCGGCGCCGGTAGTGCTGGTGAACTCGCACATGGGCACCTCGCTGGTGATCGTCGTATTTGCGGTGGTAGTGATCGGGGGGATGGGATCGATCCTCGGCTCCATCGTCAGCGGCCTCGCCTTGGGGCTGGTCGAGGGATTCACGAAGGTCATCTACCCCGAAGCATCAAACATCGTCGTATTCATCATCATGGCGCTGGTGCTGATCCTGCGGCCCGCGGGCCTGTTCGGGAAAGAATAGCGCCATGCGCACCACCGGACTCGTCTACGCGCTCGCCGCCCTGTTCGCGCTGTGCGCTCCATGGCTGGGGATCTACCCGGTGTTCATGATGCAGCTCCTGTGCTTCGCGATGTTCGCGTGCGCTTACAACCTGCTGCTCGGTTTCGGCCGTATGCTCTCGTTCGGGCACGCGGCGTTTTTTGGCTCTGCCGCGTACGCGACCTCGTGGCTGGTCACCTCGCACGCCTGGGGGCCGGCGGCTGCAATCCTGGCCGGGGTCGTGGTCTCCGCAGTTCTCGGCGTGGCGATCGGCGCGCTCGCGATCCGCCGCCAGGGCATTTATTTCGCCATGATCACGCTCGCGTTGGCGCAACTCGTATATTTCGTCTGCCTCGAGGCGCCGTTCACCGGCGGCGAGAACGGGTTGCAGGGTGTGCCGCGCGGAAGCCTGCTCGGCGTGCTGCCGCTGAAGTCTGACCTGGCGATGTACTACCTGGTGCTCGCCATTTTTTTTGCGGTATTCGTGTTCATCCGACGCGTGGTCCACTCTCCATTTGGCCAGGTGCTGAAGGCCATACGCGACAACGAGTCGCGCGCGCTCTCACTTGGCTACGAAATCAGTCGCTACAAGCTGGTCGCGTTCGTGCTCTCCGCGACGCTCGCGGGGCTCGCCGGTTCGCTGAAGGCCCTGGTGCTGGGCTTCGTAACGCTTTCGGATGTCCAGCAGTCGACCTCCGGCGAGGTTGTCCTGATGACGCTGCTGGGCGGCACCGGGACCTTCTTTGGCCCGATAGTCGGCGCGGCGGTCGTCGTTACCCTGCAGCAGTACCTGTCTGACATCGTCGGGGGCTGGGTGACCGCCATCATCGGCGCCATCTTCGTTGCCTGCGTGTTGTCGTTCCGCCGGGGTATCGTCGGCGAGCTGGCGGCACTGCGACTGCGCCACTTCCTCAGTTGATGGTCGCCGGCCCATTAGGCGGTGGAGGCGCTTCGCTCATCAATTCCTCAAACGCCTGGGGATTGAGCGCGCGAATCATCCGCAGAAACATCAATGCGCCATTTGCGGCCCCCGCCATGGCGAATCGCACATTCTCGATTCGAGTTTCGGAGAGTGAGAAGTCACCGCCGTAGTAGAAAACCACGCAATTCTTGATCACGCCTCCGACGAATTGGTTGTAATCCAGGGTAACGTCGGTGGTAAAGGTCTGGTTTTCGAATCGCATTTGCAGAGCCCCTTGTGTTTGGCGGGTCGCCGCAAGCTTCCGCAGAGCGCGCCGACGCAGCTTCTCTCGCCGACTACTCCGTACGCACCACGACCGGCTCTCCATTCACGGCCGCCTCGGGTTCGTCGGGTGCTCCCGTCGACTGCCCGCGCCGGCCACCGTTCGACTTCTCGAAGACGTGGACTCGATGATATGCAAGATACCGACACTGCTGTTGGCTAAACGGCCCGACGTTCTGCGGCAATGCAATGCCCCAACTCTCGAGAACTGCGTGATTCAGCTCTTTCGAGACTAGCAGGTCGCCAAGATCCGAAAAGGACACGTACCCTCTGTCAAAGAGGTGATCGACATGAGGTGATAGCAGCAATCCGTTGAATCCATCCAGTTTCTCCAGATCGTCGCAGACGCACCAGGGTTTGATGTGAGTGGCTCGAAGATGCCGCCGATCCAACAGTCCCGTCACGCGGCACTTCCGCTCGATCTGCTCCAGGTTTACCCGGAAAACCCCTTGACCCTGGCGCGCATTCACCAATGTCCTCTTGACCGTCGGGCCGATGTCGGTCCGCTGCAAAATGCGCTCTTCGGCCGCATCATCGACAACACTTCCGCCCGTTGTCTGAACAATCGACTCAACGATCTGCGCGACTTGGCCGGCGAACAACTCGATCAGTTTGTCGACCATCGGCTCCGGAACCGCGGCAAGGTAAACACCCTGGTTGCCATCGCCCGACGCCCGAATCGGCGAGTGTCTGGCCGGCAGGACAGGCGCGAGTTGCGACTTATGGTCCTTCGGCCGCAGCGGATCGGTGAGCTCCTTAAATCGAACCGGCACCTGCCAACCCGGATCGCTTCCCCACTGATCTGCCGCTGAACCGAACTCCGGCGGCTTCGGGGCCTCCCGCGCCCGCCCTATCGCGACGCCGACGGCGCGGATCGCTGCGTCGGCGAAGGAGAACACGACATCCCCCGGCATCACCTGGATCATGTTGTCGTACGACACATTTCTTGCGCCGTTCTGATTCTTCTTCGGTGACCACAAGTACTCGCCCTCCAGCTCCTGGCGGCGGTGCGTCTGCCGGTGATTCACCCACCAGTATTTCGGCTTCTGAAACACAATAACTTACGCCTTCCAGCCGCGCTCCAATATCACAGCGTATGCGAATGTCCCAAGTTTTCATAGACTTCCAAACGCAAAAGCGCACCCCCTACCCGCCTTCATACCAGCTGCGGCACCCGACGCCGCCTCCTGTACTGCACTGGTCCACAGCGGTGCTTTTTTTCGCTGACCTGTGCAACAGCACGTCAGTTTATGATTGGAGCTTGCTGGCCCGCCCTGGCTTCATGACAGGGAGAATTCGCCTGAATTCGACGCCTGAGGCACCACATCTGACGCGCGCGCTTGGCGTACGCGATGTCGCTCTCTTCATGGTGACCGCCGGCTGCAGCGTGCAGTGGGCCACGACGGCCGCCGCAGCCGGACCAAGTTCGCTGCTGGTGTGGGTGTTCGGCGGTCTGACGATGTTCCTGCCGTTGTCGGTGTGCGTCGTATTCCTGTCGTCGCGCTATCCCGATGAGGGTGGCCTATACGTCTGGAGCAAGCATGCGTTCGGACCGTTCGCCGGGTTTATGACCGGCTGGACGTACTGGACCTCCAATCTGCCGTTCCTTACCAGCCTGCTGTACTTCGCGGCTGGGAGTGCGTTGTTTTGGTCGGGCCAGCGCGATACGGCGGCGAGCGCGTCGCCGAGTTATTTCATCTGCTTCTCGATCGCCGCCCTCGGCGTGGCCGTCGCGCTCAACGTGCGCGGGCTGGCGAGCGCGAAATGGCTCAACAGCGCGGGCGCGATCGCGCGTTGGCTGGAGACGATCTTGCTCGTCGGCCTCGGGCTCGCGATCTGGCGGCGCTTCGGCACGGCGACCCCAATCACTCGACAGACGATCGTTCCGGGTTTCCGCCTCGCCGACATGGTTTTCTGGGCGACGATAGCGTTCGCATGGACCGGCCCCGAGGCCGCGTCGTTCATGGGTGGAGAGATTCGCGACCCGCGACGCACCGTGCCGAGGGCGTTCGCGATTGCTGCGCCGATGATCGCGGCGATCTACATCCTCGGCACCGGCAGCGTCCTGGTCTCTATTCCGTCGGAGCAAACCAACGCGCTATACGGATTGATGGAAGCGATCAGCATTGACGCGGCGCGTCTCAACCTGTTGTGGCTCATCCCGGTTGCCGCGGCGTTCGTGGTCCTCGATCGTCTTGGAAGCGTCGGCGTATGGCTCGGCGCCGTAGCACGCATACCGTTTGTCGCCGGACTCGACCACCATTTGCCAAGGAGTTTCGCACGGCTCCATCCGCGCCATGGTTCACCCACGGTCGCCATCTGGACGCAGGCGGTCATCATTGCTGCGTTCGCGTTCCTCGGTCAGGCGGGAACATCAGTCAGAGGCGCCTATACCGTGGTGGTCGAGATGATGGTCGTCGCCACGATGCTGCCGTTTGTGCCGCTCTTTGGGGCCGCGATCAAGCTGTCCGCAGACGCCCCGGTGCCTGGGGAGGTCCGGATTCCCGGCGGACGGCCCACGGTCGTCGTGATGGCACTGATCGGTCTGGCGACGACGCTGGGTGCGATCGCGCTCGCGTTCGTGCCACCTGCGGATGAAGAGCGCCCGGCAATTGCCGTACTTAAAGTCGCAGGCATGACGACAACGCTATTGCTGGCCGGTGCCGCCGTTTATTTCGCGGGAAGCGCCCGCGCGCGGCGGCTCGAACGCCGGGCGGGAGGTCCGCCCCAATAGGCGCCGTTAGTTCACTGTGAACGGCGAGCAGCGGTACGGGCGTCAGCCGGCCTGGTGTGCGGCTCGAGATGGAGGGTCCTGATGTCGTTCAGCATGACTGCGGGCTGAATGTAGGCGAGTGAGTAGATTTCCCGCACCCGGCCGCGAGGGTCGATCAGAAAGACCTTCAGCATGTGGTGCAGCGCGCGGGTCGGTCGCCCGCTCGCGTCCACCTCCACGCTTATATCCTGGCCGAAGTCATCGAGCACCGGCAGCAGCGCTGACACCGACCGCGCCGTGATAAACCGCCACTCGAATCGTGAGTTCGTCGTGAAATCCATGGCATACCGCGCCAGGACTTCCGGTGTGTCGGTGCTGGGATCACAACTGATGCCCACGAATCGCACGTCGCGCGCCAGCTCCCGATCCCGCAGGATGCGATCACGAAGCATTGTCAATGTTTGATGCGCAAAAGGGCAGCCGAGGGGATCTACACAGTAAGTGTAGAAAAACGTCAGCAGGGTGATCTTACCCCTGGTCAACGCACTCAATCGCACCGCGCGACCGCGTTCGTCAAGTAACGTCGCGTCCTCGACGGACTGAATCGCCTGTAAACGATATGTGCCCGGCGGCAACGGAGTGAACTCCATCCGGGGCGCCGTCGCCGGGCTCACGTCGACGGCTGCCTGCGCACTCGCGAAGGTGAGCAGGCACGCCGCCGCGGAGGACCTCAAGGACGGGAGCATGGCCTTCTACTGCCGGGCAAGCGCTGCGAGCGTGCGCGACTGGCCAGCTTTCGCGGTGAATTTCATGTGATGCGGGCGCCCCAGCTTGTCCTTGGTGAAATCCACTTCGAAAGCGGGGGTTAGCGCATGGCCGTCCCAGTTGAAGGCGCGCAGGAACTGCTCGTTGTCCGCGCCCTTCTTGTCCCAGTGCGCCAGCAGGCTCGACGTGATGTACAGCCGCTTGCCGTCCCAGCTCTGCGAGATCATGTTGACCTGGCTGCCGGTGTGCTTCTGATAGCTCTCCCTCGGGTGTTCGGGATCGGTGATATCGAAGTAATGCGTGGTGCCATCCATGAAGGTATTGACCCACAGACCCTTGCCATCGGCGGTAATGGAGATATCAACGGGCAGCGGAATCTGCGCCGGATTACCAATCGTTCCGACCTCCGTGGCAGCCCACGCACCGTCCTCGCCCTGCTTGATGAGCCACAGCTTCGAGGTCAATGCCGCCGCCGTAATCGCCCAGTTCTGGCCGGGCGCGAGCGACCAGCGGATTTCCAATGGTGCCCCCGGTACGCTCAGAATTTGCGTAGGCTGCATGGACTTCAGGTTCCACACCACCACCGTATTGCCAAAGTGCTTCATCGCCTCGGGATCCTTGATCAAATCCCCCAGCTCACGCATGTAGTTCTGCCAACCTGAAAAACTCGAAGTCAGGAGCACGTTCTTGGCCGGATTGATCGCGATGCCGTAGCCATACCCGTCACCCTTTACCCCGCCGATCGACGTGGTAGGCATGTCATACCTGGCGATCAGCGAGCCCTTGTTGTTGTACAGGGCCATCCCGGTGACGCCGCTCTTGTCGGTGGTGTTGGACAGGTTGCCGATCAGCATGCGGCCGGGAAGCGCATAGAAGTCATGCGGGCCGACGAATTTGGTCTTCGCCGGCAAGTCGGCGATGGTGCGAGTCAACTTCGGTTTGGACGGATTGGTGCCAACGTCGAAAACGTAGATCTTGCTGTCGTCCAGTCCCCCCGCCCAGAGAAACTTGCGATCGTCGGTAAACCCCATGTGATGCGCTTCGCCGCGCCCACCAACCGATGTCCTGTGAACGACCTTTCCGTAGGTCTTCGACCCAGGGTTCGCATCGATAGTGACAAGCTTATCGGACCCGTCGCCCAGGCCTTCTACGCCGAGGGTCCAGACATGAACGAAATCTTCCTGGCCCTTGATAAGGTTACTGATGTAAGGCGAGTTACAGGTTTCGTCCGCAAACGCATTCGGCAGTGCAGCGCCGAAGCACGCGTATAGGCCCGCCAAGACAACCGCACACTGCGATGACTTCCGCATATGCTTACCCTCGCTTCAGGTTGGCTGGATGTGCGCCGTGACTTAGTTCATTAGGCCCGCGTCGCTGTGTCTCGATACAGCCAAGCGACGATCATCCCGAGTATCACCATCAGAACGCCGTCGAAGACGATCTGCTTGATAACCAGATCCCCTGGCAGCGGCTGCACGACGTAGTAGATCGTGTAGATTGGCACGATCATCAGCAGTGCGACCGCGACACCAAAGCGCACGCCCTGTGCCACCCACGGCTTCGCCTCGACGCCGCGCGCATAGATCCACACGAACGCGCCGGCCATGATCACATGCGCCAGTATCATAAGGGAAAAGTACTTGTGTTGGTCGCCCTCCGCCCGGAAAAGGTTAGTCAGTTGCATATAGTCGGAATGTAGCAGCACGCCGTGGACGACAAAGCTGCCGATGAACCACGCGATGAACAGCACGATCCAGGCGATGATCAATTTCTTGTTCATGGTCTCCCCTTCGATTGCAGGGCACGCCGCCGCTCAGGCGCAAACCCCAGGCCTCCGTCCGCCCTTCGATTCGAGGGGCGCTACTGCCCGATTGGCGCCTAACGGATTGGCGCCATCAGGTGCTGATAGGGGGTACCAGCCCACATCACGTAGGGACTCTTAGTGTCCGGATCCGCGCTCTTGGGATAGGTGTCATAGAAACTGGCATCGGCGCCAACGATCATGACGTGCGGTCCGGTCTTGACCCAGTGGTTGGTGGCAGTCGGCTTTGCAGCGTACGGGTCTGTGTTGCTGGCGTCAGTGCCCCCGGCCAGCATATACATAAATCCGACTTTTCCTGCCGGTGGCGTCTTGTGATTCAGATACGCATCAATCCACTCCCCGGCACTCTTGTCCCAGCACATCGGGTCAGGGCCCGGTGTTCCGGGATTGTCAGGCATGCACGTGAAGCCATTGCTCCCTTCGCGCAGCGTGCGCATCCCACCCTTCGGGTCGGGGGCCACGATGGTGGCGTTCTCGCCGACTTTCTTCGGCGCCGCCTTCATGGCGCTCGCAATCAGCTCCTCATCCGTCGGGGCCGACTTGGCATCCTTGGCGCTTGCGGCATGGTGCATTGCAGGCGCGTTGGCGGGAGGCGTATCCGCCGCCCACGCCGAACCGCCCAAACCGAAAATTGCAGCGCTGGCGCAGACCAGACGAATTGATTTGCTCATAGAACTCTCCCCTCGATTGAGCTTCGCGCCGTGTATCTGACTCCTTTCCTACAAGTACTGCAAATAACGCTTGAGCGGCACAACCAAGAGCCATCTGAGCGGCCCTCGACCCAGGCCGATCCTCCAACTACAACTCCTCGAGGTCCGTGATGGCAGCAGGTGTCACACGGCCGTTCTGCACCAAGACCCCTTCAGCGTGCAGGCGTCGGGCTTGCTCTTTGTGCTCACGCGACGACTTTGGAAACACGATGCGACCGCCCGCACCGACAACCCGATGCCACGGCAGATTCAGCGCTTCGGGCGCTACCCTTAGCGCAAATCCCGCCTGGCGTGCACGACCGGGCAGTCCCGCAGCCCGGGCAACCGCTCCGTAAGTAGACACTCGTCCGCGTGGAATCGCGCAGACCACATGCCAGATGCCTTCGAGTGCCGGAGTGTCGTCAGCCGCCAGGTGCTGGCGCGACCGCGAGCTCTTTGAGCTCAGGGGCCGAAAGAGTGCTGTGATTGCTTTCTTCTGACTCGTCACCGGATGCTCGGATGACGGTGTCCTTAAGGCTGCGCGGGCGACGGCTTACGGACAATACTCGTCGCCATCGTGACGACCGAAGCGAGGTCGCTGAGGTTGCCGGGCACGATGAGCGTCGTGCTCTCCTTCGCCAGCTTGCCGAACTGGCGCACGTACTCCTCGCCGATACGCAGCTGCATCGCCTCGATGCCACCGCGTTCGGTCAGAGCGCCGCCGACCTTGCGCAGGCCCTCCGCAGTAGCGGTCGCGACTGCGAGGATTGCCGCGGCCTGGCCGTCCGCCTCGTTGATCTGCTGCTGTTTGCTCGCCTCGGACGCCTTGATGACGCGCTGCTTGTCGCCTTCGGCCTGGTTGATCTTAGCGTCCCGCTCGCCCTCGGACGCCAGCACCACGGCGCGCTTTTCCCGCTCAGCCCGCATTTGCTTCTCCATCGCGGACAGCACATCCTTGGGTGGCGCGATGTTCTTGATTTCGTACCGCATTACCTTCACGCCCCACGCGACCGACGCCTTGTCGAGCTCGGCCACGACGTTTGCGTTGATGGTGCCACGGGCTTCGAACGTCCGATCGAGCTCAATCTTGCCGATCTCGCTGCGCAGCGTCGTCTGGGCGAGCTGGGCGATAGCAAAGTTGTAATTGGTGATGCCGTAAGAGGCGAGATGTGGATCCAAGACCTGCATGTAGAGCACTGCGTCGACACCGACCTGGACGTTGTCCCGCGTAATACAGATCTGTTCGGCAACGTCAAGCGCTTGTTCCTTCAGACTGTGCCGGTAGGCAACACGCTCGACGAATGGAATCAGAATGTGGAACCCGGCCTGCAGAGTGCGGCTGTACTTGCCAAGGTTTTCGATGACGTACGCGCTCTGCTGCGGGACCACTGTCGCGGTGCGCCCAACGACGATCACGGCGATGAGGGCGAGAGCAATAAAGACGTAGGATGTGTACATGAGGGAATCCATGCCAGGTTGTCTAGACGTCGGGCCGGACGAGGAGCGTGAGACCGTTCACGCTCACGATGCGTACACGGGTACCGGATGGAATCGGAGTATCGCTGTCATTGCGCACGGTCCAGAAGGTGCCGCCGTGCTCGGCCTGGCAGCTCTCTGCGGCGGCCAGGGAGACCCGCAGTGTCATCACGCCTCCGGCGGGTCCAGTGTGAACTGGCGGCACTTGGCCGCGCAGCTTGCGGTAGATGCGGCTCCGAAACGTCACCATCGAGACGATCGCCAGAACTCCGAAGATGGCCCACTGCGCCCACGATGCGAGCGCTGGGGTGACCGCCGTGACCAGGCCGACTACGATGGCCGCGCTGCCGATGAAGACGAGGTAGAACTGCGCGTTCACCAAGGCCAGCTCCGCCCCGAGAAGTATCGCGCCGGCGATTATCCAGCCCCACCAGCTCATCTGGGCGCCCTCGTCGTCTCTGGCGCGCGCGCGCCGTCTGCTATTTTCTAATTATATACCGAAGCAGCCGTGCGCCGATCGACGCACGGACTCATCGATGAGGCCTCGTTACCGGATCGATAACGACGCCCACCAGGCACGCTATCGAGCGCCGTAGCGTTGCAGCGCTGCGACGATTGCAGGGTGATCGCCCGCCTTGGCAGCTTGCAGTGGCGTGGTACCGTCCGCATCCGCAGCGTTCGGATCGGCGCCATACGCCAACAGCACAGCGACCGCGTTGGTCTGACCATGCAGCGTTGCCAGCATCAGGGCCGTGCGGCCCACGGCGTCGCGTGAATCAATGTCGGCCTGTTTCTCAAGCAGCGCCTTCAGTCCCGGTAGGTCGCCCATTTCGGCGGCGCGTCGAAACGCCGCCGCCGGATCCACCGCGCCGGCAACCATGGCATCAGTGCTCTGCGCCTCCGCGACAACGGGTGCCGGCATATCGCTCGCCGGGGCATGCACCTTCGGCCGCGCGCCACCAGTGGGCATGTCCGCGCTACGCGTGGCAGCGCGGGGCTTAGCGGTGCTTGCGGGGCCTGCAGCTGGCGCAGACGCCGCCCGCTCATCGGTCCGGGTGTCGGGGGCCTGTGCCGCCAACGCTGGGGTGGCATTGGGCACAGAACCCTCAGCCGCGGGCGTTGCAGCCGCGGGGGGCGGCCGAAGAGCTAGAAACCGAGGCGCAACCACCAGCCCGGCGAGAGCGGCCGCTGCGAGCGTGCCGAGAATCGCGGGTCGCCACCATGCTTGATTCACGGCCCTCCGCGTGGCGCGCTTCGCGACCAGCTGGGCGGCATGCGCGAGCACTGCTCGACGCACCGCCTCGCTTGGCCGGCTGGGATCGAGCGCCGACGCCCGTCGATACTGATCATCGACGTCGTCGGGTTGGTCCTGGCTCGGTGGTACTTTACTCATGCGTACTCGCTGAGCAGCTCGCGCAGCTTCGTCCGGGCATAGCGCAGACGGCTTTTGGTTGTCTCGAAGCTGCTTTGGGTGATCGTCGCGACCTCCTCGACACTAAGATCGCCCTCGATTTGCAGAAGGAACGCATCGCGCTGTTCGCGTGGGAGTTGTCCGAGGGCTTGGGTAAGCGCTGCCGCTTGGTCCCGCACCACCACCGCGGCAAGCGGACCGGCATTGGGTGCCGTAGTCAGTTGCTGAACGACCAATTCAGCTTCGTAGCCGAGAGTCTCCAGGCTCACCTGCTGCCGACTCGTCCGAATCGAGTCGATCATCCGATTGCGTGCGATCGTAAAAAGCCAGGTCGTGAACCGCGATGTGGGCTCGTAGCGCGCGGCATCGCGGGCAACGGCGAACCAAACCTCCTGCATCAATTCGTCCGCCGTCGCCCGGTTGCCGACATTGCGCTCGAGGTAACGCCAGACACGCATTTCGTGGCGCCGATAAAGCGGTACGAACGCCGCGGCATCGCCGCGTGCGTAGCGGCCGATCAGGGCCTCGTCACTCTCGCCCGCGTCGGTCATTCATTGCATTATGGCAGCTACGCGGCGCGTCATCCGGGAGGGTCAGGCACGAATTGCCGCTCCTGCGAGCTGGGAAACGGGTTGGGCACTGGCGGAGTTGGGCGTGGCCGCCTGACGATTCCCATTGCCACCAGGTTGTCAAGACTGTCGTAGCGTATGCGTATGACCTCGTTTGGTTCGGGCTGCATCCTCAGGAATTCGGTGTTCTCGACGTAGGAGTATTCGCGCTCACCGTGGCCCGTGCCGAGCTTTGGCGCGGGCATCGGTACCGGTGACGCCTGGTCCGCCGCCGCCCTGGCCGTCGAGGGGCTCGCCAATGCCCGGTTGGACTCCCCGGCCCGCGCTGCTTCCGGTGGTCCCGGCGATTGTGCGATCTTCGGCGGCGCGTAGACCGGTTGCGGGCGCCGCTCGCGGAAGAGCGCCACGCCGATGACACCGACGTTCGCGGGCCGCCCGGTGCGTTCGGCGTAGGAATTCGGTGAATCGGTGAACGTGAAGGCCGCCACTTCCGCGTTAGTCTTTCGCCACCCGGTGATCTGGTAACGCTCGCCGGGCTCGAACACGTAGCCAGCCTGATCCCAGCCGGCGGTTGCCCCCGAGAGGACGTTCACGCCGTCGACCGACGTCACCGCCAGCACACGTCCGCCAATGCCGTTGCGGACTTCGATCGCGTACCTGGCACCGGGTGTCCCCGCTACCCAGTACTCGCCGCGGAAGAAATGCGTACTCAGCGTGACCCCGCTGTCTCGGTCGACGATCGTCACGTTCGCGATGGCGCCCGCCGCCAGCGCACCGTAACTGCTCGCCAGCGCGGCAAATGTCGCGAAATAGACTATGCGCTTCATGTCGGCTCCGGTAGTTAAGGACTCAAGGACTGAAGCGGCCCAGGCGCCCAAATGGGGTTAGATCGAGGAGGAATTCTTGATTGCCATCACGGTTGGCCTGCCGGAGAGCGTCTGCCGCCCACCCCTTGACCCCCCTTGCGGGACCCCAGCGGCGGGCACCGGTTTGCCTCAACGCGGATGCAACCAGGACGGCAGGAACGAATACGGGTCGACGCGCAGGCTCCTGTCGTACGAAGCACCGTGCTTATCGAGAAGCGCCTGCAGGCGACCGGCCTTGTAGGCATCGAAGACATCGGTGCATCCACCGACGAATTCGCCCCCAACGAAGATCTGCGGAATGGTGGTCATGGAAGTGCGAGTAGTCAACGCCGTGCGGATTCTTCCGCCGCGATCGTCTTTCTGATACTCGACCGAGTCCAGATCAACCGAGCGATAACCGATGCCGTGCCTCGCGAACATCTTTCGAACTGCCCAGCAAAACTCGCACCATTCGAGGGCAAACATCACGACCGGTTGCTCACGATCGCCGACCAGACGCGCCACGAACTCTTCTGCGTCCGGCGAGCTCGGCTGCAGCGTACCCCCTGGCGGCGGCGGCGGAGCTACGTCGAACCGATAGTTCGGCGTCGAACGCGCGATGGCCAGCTCCTCGTCGGTCATGTCCGCAGGGATGTCGCTGAATAGCGGAGTGCTCAGATAACGCTCTCCCGTATCCGGCAACATGCACAGCACGGTTGCACCCGGCGGGGCTTCGTCACACACCTGTAGTGCCGCTGCGAGAGTGGCCCCGCCTGAAATGCCGGCGAAGATCCCTTCCTTTCGCGCCAGCTCGCGCGCTAGCTCCAGCGCGCGCCGGCCGTTCACAGGCACGATTCGGTCGATCAGCTTGAGGGCGACGGCATCCTCGGTGAGTTTCGGGATGAAGTCCGGACTCCAACCCTGCATGAGATGCGGGCGGAAGCTCGGATGGCTGCCGGCCGGCGATCCGTCGGTCTTGCGGGGCTGTGAAATTCCGCTGCCGAGTACCGGCGAGTTATCCGGCTCGCACACGATGAGCCTGGTTTGCGGGCGAAGTTCGCGCAACACACGCGCAACACCCTTCAGCGTGCCCCCGGTGCCGCACCCGGTGACGAAATAGTCGAGGCGTTCGCCCTCAAAGGCGGCGAGGATCTCGCGCGCGGTGGTGCGTGAATGCATGTCGGCGTTCGCCTCGTTCTCGAACTGCCGGCACAGGAACCAGCCGTGCGCCTCGGCGAGCTCGGTCGCCTTCGCAAGCATACCGCTGCCTTTGAGCGCGGCCGGTGTCAGCACGACCCTTGCGCCGAGGAAGCGCATCAACCGGCGCCGCTCGACGCTGAAGTTCTCACCCATGGTCACAACGAGCGGATAGCCCTTCGCTGCGCACACCATGGCGAGCCCGATGCCGGTGTTGCCGCTGGTCGCTTCGACTACCGTCTGTCCCGGCTTCAGTCGTCCCGTGCGCTCCGCATCTTCGATGACGCCCAGAGCCAGGCGATCCTTGACAGATCCCATGGGATTGAAGGCTTCTATCTTGACGTACAGGGCTACGTGCGCCGGTGCGAGCTTCTTTATCCTCACCACCGGCGTACGTCCGATCGTCTCGAGGATGCTGTCAAACCGGTTCCTGGCGAGGGCGTCCCTCGTGGGGCCGGCGGCCGGCATGTCGAGTGCTGCTTTGTTGACGCTCATGTCTTGCCCTCCGCGGAACGCGTCCCGCACGGGTGTTGCCACCCCATGGAACGCTCGGGCGACAGTACTACGAGCGGCCAGGGAGGATTGCAAGAATCCAGGAGCCCCGCCGCCTGATCCATGGACGCTCCGTCAAGCGATCTGGGCTCCGATGGCGGCCCCCACTACCATGGAGGCGCAAGATCGGGAAAACACCCGATTGTCTCCAGCCATAGCACCCGCTATGCAGTGCCTCCATGCAGGTGTCGACGATGACGCTCACGGAATGTCACGGGTGGCTGCCCGCCGGCAAACGCGCTGCGGTGTGTTTCAATGTCGACGACGTCCATCCAGCAACCTCCCAGGACGAGTTCGACGCTGGCGGCGACCTGGGTCGCGGCGCGCTTGGGCGTGTGGAGCGGCTCCTCGATCGCCAGCCCCGGCTGCGGGTCACGCTCTTTGTCACACCCGACTGGCGTCTGAGGCGCCTCGTTCCGACCCGCAAGTGGCTTACCAGGATCCCGCTCGTGCGCGAGCGCGTCCACTGGGCTCCACTAACTCCCAGGGGACACTTTCGCGTCGATCGCTTTCCGGAATTTGTCGCTTACCTGAACGCCCTGCCGCGCACCGATTGCGCCCTGCACGGCTTGCATCACGCCCATCCTGGTCCACGCATGGCCGTGGAGTTTCAGGAGCAGTCCCGCAGCGAGTGCAGCGCGCTGCTGCAGGAGGGTCGTCAGATCTTCGCGACCGCCGGGCTGCGCCATGTCCAGGGCTTTGCGGCACCCGCGTGGAACACCCCGCCTTCGCTGTGCGAGGCGCTGAGTGACGCGGACTTCCACTTCCTCACCTCGGCGCGTGACCTGGACACGCCGGTGAGTGACCGAGCCCGGAGCGCGATGAGCGGGCTGCGCGGCGCTTCTCTCATCCACCCGATGTGGATCCGGTGTGCCCCCAACGATAAGCCCACCAGCGCCAGTGCCGGGCCCTGCCCTCTTGTGCACTTCACGACGAACTTCCAGGCCACATCGACGATCGAGCGCGCGCGCGCCATCATTGAGACTGGGGGGCTGCTCTCCATCAAGGCTCACATCTTCAAGACAGGCGGCGGCATCACGATGCTCGACGGCCTCGACGCCGCGTACTGCGACTATCTCGAACGGATCTGGGGCGAGCTGGACGGCCGCTACGGCGATGCTCTGTGGTGGACCACCCTCGCGGAGGTGGCCGGCCGATGTCGGGCGACGCAGAGCTGAGGATCGTCGTTAACCCCGAGGGAATGGATGCCGACATTGGCGTTCGTTTTCTCGCGCGGTGCTTTGGCACGCGGTGGACCGGGGCTATGTACCGCTGGTATCTGCAGCGCTCTTTCGGCGGTGAGACCCCCGATCGTCTGATACTGATGGACGGCGAGCGTGTCGTGGCGGGCTGTGGTCTCGCCTATCGGCTGCTGCGTACGCCTGATGGTACCGTGCACCCGGTCAGCGTCGTGGTCGCGGCCTGCACCGTGCCCGGCGAGCGCGGGCGCGGGTGTTACGCGCGCGTGCTCCAGGCCGCGATTGATCGAAGTGCGCTACGCGCTTGTACCGCGCTGCTTGGATTCGTCACCGCCGACAACGCAACCGGCCGCGGCCTGCGACGGCTGGGCGCCACGGCGGTTCCGAGCGCGTACATCGCTTCGCACGGGGTCTCGCGCCCACCCGGCACCGTGACATTGCGGCTGCGCCGCGCGAAGGCCGCGGACGGATGGCCGGCGCACGCCAACGCGCGCCTCAGCAGCCCGCCGCTACAGGCGGGCTTTCACTATCCTGACGTGAGCGCCTGGCGATCGCAAATGGTGGATCGTCCGCATCCCGTGCAGTCATTCCGTGTCGGAACCACCTGCCGAGTCCTCATCGAGGGGGTCGGCGACACCGATCGCCTGCAGTGGCTCGACGGCGACCCGCGTGAACACCTGGCGGCCATCCGCGCCATCGCCGCACACGCACACCGCCGCAGACGGCATTTCTTCATGTACTCGACGCGCCCCGGCGATGCCGGGCTCGCGCGCCGACTCGGATTGGTCGCGACCCCAGGATACATGATGGCCCTGGCGCCGGAGACCCGACACGAACCCACCGTGCGCAGCTGGGCAACGATGTCCTGGCACGTCCAGTCGGGTGATCGAATGTAGCTCAGACCGCCGTGCTCATGGAGACGCTGCAGGCGCTCGCAGCGCAGCTGCGCTGGAGCGGGAGCGGGAGCGCTTCATGTCGAAAGCGGCACCGTCTTCGTGCGACTGGTAGTGGTCCCGGTAGAGCCGGCGACCCCAGAACCGCAGCGCCACCCAGTTGCCGAATCCGACAGTGATGGGCGCGACGTGCATCAACACGTAGAGGAAGTAGACGGGCACGATTGGTGCTATGTAGGCGCGCTCGCTCTTGGGTACGACCACGAACAGTGCGAGCGCACCGAGCACGAGATAGCTGCCTACCGCAGCCGCGAAGTACACCGGGTTGATCGCCCCACCGTTCGGCAGCAGATTGAACACGAACAGATTGTCGAGGATGGCGGCGACGCTCACGAGCAATAGTGCGGCACTCACGATCCTGAGCAAATGCAGACCCAGGCCGAGCACGCCCATGTAGGCGATGAAGTTGTACATTGCAAACGGCGTCCGCCGGCCGATACGCCACAGCTCGTGGAAACGCTGTGTGTAAACCCTGAGCAGACCGTAGTACCAGCCCACCCGCTGCGAGAACCAGTGACGCAACGAGCCCGGCCCATCGGTGCTCACCAACAGCCGACCGTCATAGTAGATGCGCTCTCCATCGCGCAGCAGGATCACAGCATTCTCGAGATCCTCAGCATATATGGAGAGTGAATGCTGATCGAGCGCGTGCTCGAGCGCGTCGCGTCTGTAAATGGACACTCCGGACGTGACCCCGAAATCGGCAAGACTTCGGCGCCCGACCACGAACGCCAGGACATACTCCAACGCCTGAAACCGCGCCAGAAACCCGTCCCGCTCGATCGCCACACGCGGGCAAGCTGCCGCTGCCCCCGACTGCTGCAAATCGGCGACGACACGCTCGAGCTCGACGGCACTGCCCTCATGCCGACCGCAAATTTTGACGTCGGGATCGATGACCATGACGGTCTCAATGCGTGCCGGTAGCGCCGTAAGCAGGCGACGCAGTGCGCCCGGCTTGTGACGGTTCACGCTGTCGTCGAGGCACCGCCAACCAGCTTGCCGCAGGCGTTTCCCGGTGTTATCCGTCGAACCGTCGCTGATGAGCCAGACGTGATCACGGTACGGTCGCAGCCGCTCCATGAACTCTTCGAGGTGATCTTCGAGATTGAATATCGAGGCAACGATCGCGTACGGCCGCACGGTTACCGCGCCGGTGCTGCCGCGTCGAGCGGCTGCGAGATCAATTGACAGCCGACGCATTTCCCCTCGGTCGAGCTCGGCAGCGACCGCGGTATGTCGTCGATGCACATACAGCCGCAGCCCAAAATCAAGCGCATCCGTGAACACGATTATATTCGCCAGTCCATAGAACAGTAACGAGAACTCGTCGGCCTGAACATTCGCCGCTGAGAGCGCGATCCACCCCGCCAGCAGCGCATACACGCCGAGCGGCGCGACCAGAGTCCAGCGGCGTTTGATATTCAAGGGTTCGCGACGGCGCGCTCCGCCACCGCCCTGCGTGCGCGCAACTCCGGGATTGTGCCGCATGCGTCGCAATCTTCAGCCTGTCAGGCCCCGCTCGGGGACTTCATCGTCGTTGACCGTACTCTCCACGTTTATCTCGGCCGGCAGTACCAGGGTCGGTGAATCCGGCAGCACCAAAGTGTCGCTCGCGCTGTTCGGCTGGCCCGGCTCGTTCGCTGCCACCCGGGCTACCGGGATGGTCGCCCGCAGGCTGCCCGCCCGGCGTAACTGATCCAGGGCCTCCTCAGCTTCCACCGGTGCGGAGAAGAGGTATCCCTGAGCGAAACCGCAACCCATCTGCAGGAGCGCCTGGGCGGCCGCCTGGGTCTCCACAACCTCCGCGACGGCACGCAACCCCAGATTCGACGCCATCTGCAGAATCGCCGACGTGATGGCAGCGTTGGCGCGCTCCGATCCGGTACGCTTGACGAATGGACGATCAATCTTCACATAATCAAACGGGAACAACTGCAAGTAACTGAGCGATGAATAGCCGGTCCCGAAATCGTCCAGCATCAGTTCGATACCCATTCTGTGCAGCGCGTCAAGAGCCTCGCGCGCCGTGCTCACGTTGCTGATGAGACCGCCCTCGGTAAGCTCAAACTTCAACTGTCCAGGTGGCGTGTGCGTGTCCTCCAGGACACGCGCGACGTAGTCGCATAGCCCCGGATCGCGCAATACTGCCGCGGAAAGATTGACGCTGATGTAGAAGTTTGTGCCTTGCGGCAGGCGTTTGCGCCACTCGGCCGCGAGTCTGCACACTCGCTGAATGATCCAACGCGTCACCGGAACGATGACTCCGGACTCCTCCGCAATGGCAAGGAACTCGTCGGGCGCCAACAGACCTTCCACGGGATGCCGCCACCTCAGCAGAGCTTCCGTGCCCACGACACGGTGGCTGCGCAGGTCAACGATGGGTTGGAAGAGCAGGCGGAACTCGTTCCGCTCGAGAGCGATATGCAGATCGGCCTCGAGACTGACCAGGCTTACGGCAGCGCCACCCATGCCCGGCGTGTATGCAACGGTAAGCTGATTCTGCTGCCGCTTGGCGACCGACAGGGCTATATCCGCCTCGCGCAGCGCGTCCTCCGCGCGCTGCAGACCCGACTCGATGCAGGTAAATCCAATTCGCATGGCGATCCTGAGGAGGTGCTGGCGCAGCGCAAACGGCTCCTGGCGCGCGTTTTGAAGTTCGTTGGCGATCGCGTGTGCAGCTGCGCTCGACTCCATCTCATACACGAGCACTGCGAGCCGGTCGCTTCCCCAACGGGCCAGCACGCAGTCCACACTCTTAAGCGCCTTTGCGAAGCGCTGTGCCGCCTGCAGCATCAGTTCATCGCCGGCAGTATGTCCCAGCGTATCGTTGATGAGCGCGAAGCGGTCAATGGCGATAAGAACAATCGCAATGCGCTGCCGGTGTCGAGTTCGCAACTCGCGCAGGGCTCGATCAAGTTGATCCATGAAGTAACGACGGTTCGGCAAGCCGGTGAACGGGTCGTGGTAGCGCGCATGCTCGAGGCTCTTCTGCAAAGTCTGACGCCGCTCGATCTCGGCGATCAGACGCTGATTGGCCGCGTGCAAGCGTCTGCGCGCGGTCGCGAGCGCGGCTCTCGTGCGGCTCAAGCTGTGTGTTAGGTCGTGCGTGCCGAAAGCGAGTATCCACGCCAGCACCGCGAGCAGACCGATCTCCGCGACGAGATCCCGAGCCGGGTACCAGCCCGTTCGCGGGCGGACTGCCAGTTCGAGATAGGCCGAAGGAGAAGCCGGCAAGAGCGCGGTAGGCGGGTGAATCCCGCTCGTCACCGGTTCAGCCAAGGTGCCTGGGCGAGAGCTCAGGAACACTCGTGGCTCGTGGGTGGCCGCTACACGCTGAGACAGCTCGAAATCATATCCCTCGTTCACCAGTCGTCCGAAATGCGCCCGCAGCAACAGCGCGTCGAGATTTTCGTAGGCCACGGACCGCGTGCTGCCGGCCGCGGAACCGTTCGCCGCCCGTAACTCGATCGGCGCCTGCGCCGCGACGAACCACTGACTGCCGTAGCGGACCGGGCCGAAGACCCCTGCCGCCGCGCCCGCTGCGGCATCGGTCGACGCCCATTCGCTCGCAAGCGCACGGGCAACGGCAGCGTCTGGTGCGCGCAGCAACGTGCCTGTGGCTGTCATCCAGAACGTGTCGCGACCCGGGATTGCGGAAGCGGGCGGCACCGGGTGCGTGCCGTCTCCACGGATGTTGGTCGCACGCTGTGCCTCACCACGCGCACGATCAGTGAGAGCTTGCAGCTGGGCTTCGATCAGGCCCGCATGACGCACCACGGCGCTCTGGGCCGCAATCCGCATCTGTGCGGCGCGCTCGTGCACGCTGAGCGTGATCAAGCGCGCACCCGCAAGAACCACCACCGCGGCGACCACCAATCCTGGCAGCCAGTGTGAATAGCGTTTGAGTTCGATCGCGGTCATTGGGGCTGACCGCGTGCGCCGAGGTGAACCGTGCACGCCAGGGTGATCGTGGTGCGCTTGAATCCGGCCAGGTCCTGGTAGTCACCCAGCAACAGCCACTCAGTGCGAGCGAACGGCTTGCCAATGCCTACGAAGCCCTCTGTTAGCGTGGGACGGGGCCGCACCACCTGCCCGAGCAGGTTCAGGACGCTCGGCGCGGCATAGCCCCCCGCCGCGCCCACAATTGCGCTGAAACTTTTCCCAGAGTAGTCAAAGCGCAGCGTTGCAAGCTTCGTTCCGAGATTGCCCCCCAACGAGTACGCGTACGACGCTGAGGCCAGCAGCTGTGGCGTGGCTTGAAACGACAGGCCAAGCTTTGGCAGGTTGCCGTGACTCGTATCGATATCGATGCGGCGCTCCTCGAGCTGCACGGACAGGCGAGGTGTGAGCGTGCCGAGGACCCCGGCGGCGGCCAGCGAGTAATGGAAAGCATGCATGCCGATATCGCCGGCGCCTTCGTGAACCTCGGCGTATAAGTGCGTCTTCGGGTTACCCTGTCCGAGCGCGAGGGAGCCGCTGAGCACACCCGTGGTCCAATGCGAGTTCGCGATCTGCTGATAATCCGCTCCGGCACCAATCACAGCGCCTGAGTCGATGTTACGCAGCCAGGTCACCGAGCCGCCGCCACCGCCGCTTCCTCCCGTAAGCGTTGACCCATCGGTGCTGAGCACCAGGCGCTCGTCCGCCGCGGACGCCGGTGCCGGCGGCTGCCCGGCGGTGGCGCCCTCGCGGCTACCCACCGCCAGAGCCAGGCAGATCGCCATTGCAGATGCTCTCACGGCCGCTCCACCACGGTGGTGGAACCGACGGGGCTTTGATCCGCCGCCGCGATCCGCGCCACCGGGAGGAATGCGATAACGTACAGCCGCGCATCTTCGCCAGGCAGCGCCACCGACGAAGTGGTCACCTGGTACACGCGCCGCATGACTGTCACATGCATCTTGCGACGGCCGCTCAGCCCTGGATCCCACCAACGCGTCCCCGAGTCGAACTGCGGCAGCAGGCGCGACACCTCGGCGCCGACTTGCGTCCCGGAAAAGAGCGCGCGGGCGGGCTTGTTGAACGCCAGGACGCGCCCCAGAGAATCCGCGACAACGGCAGCGTGCTCGGCCACATCGAGCGCGGCCCTCACGCAGAGGGCCTCCGTCATGTCATTGATCAACACCAGGGCAAATCGACGCCCCTCCTGCGCGACGTGCTCCACGCGCACCTCGGTGGCGAGCAGTTGATCGCCCAACCGAAGCATGCTCTGTCGTTCCACGCCACCCGCGCCGTCGACGAGTCGCTGGACAGCCTCGGGATAGGAGAAATGAAGCGCCTGGAAGAAGTCTCGACCAACGACCGACTCTTCACCGCCGAAAAACTTCGCCACCGCGGGCGCGCTGACACAAATGACTTCATGCGTTTCGGCATCCAGCAGAACTGCCGGCAGCGGCAGTTGTTCCAGGAGCGCGGCCCACAGCGCCTGGCTGCGCACGGCTTCGGCGCGGGCAGCCGAAACCTGCCCATGCAGTCGCTCGAAGATGGTGCCGAGATATTCCGCCGCAAACGCGCAAGCGAACAACATGATTACGAACGCTTCGAGCAGGACGACAAAGTACGCCGAGGGCGCGTAAAAGCCCGCGAAGGGCAGACTCCCGGCACCGGTTGCCTTGACGAGGACGCCGCCCAGCCAGTCTGCTGCCGCGCTCAGCCCCGCGGGCGCATACCAGCGCAACTCGGGTGCCTGGCTCGAAGCCACGAGCGCCACCATGACCGCAGCCAGCGCGGCCACAAAATACGGTTGCCAGCGCGAAAGAAAAACGGAACCGATGACCGGCAGCGCGAACACCATCAGAAAAAGCGGGTTCTGCACACCGCCGGCGTGCTGCCAAATGAACGCCACCGTGATGACACCGAGCGCGTGCAAGACCGAGAGCGTCCGCGTGCGCTGAATCGGGTTCCAGGTCGTGCGCCTGGACATGGCCGCGAAGCCGACGTGGATTCCCCCAAGAGTCAGCAGTCCGACCGTGGCGGCGGCAAAGTCGATGTTCAGCCCACTAACGAACCAGGGCAGCACGATCGCAGGCAGGATGGTGAATATCGTCAGTAGCCACGTGTCGTCGAGCGGGTGAATGCGCGGATCGTGCCGGAGGAGCGCCGGCAGCAGCTGTGTCCCGTAGCTGTCATTCATTGCTGTCGCGCCGTTGCAGGCCCCTGAGCGCTCTCGGACGCGACCTGGGTATTCTCGGACGCGACTTGCACTGCATCCGCGCGGAAGTTGTTGCCCTCCAGAAACGGACGCGCCCGCACGTTCTGACCACCGGGTGGCTGATAGTCCACCACGTGCAGAGCAAAGGGGTGCGGATGCAGCACCTGGTTGCGGCGTACGATCGGCGAGTCTCCGATTACGTCGATCCCGTTGAACTGCGGTTCGATGATCGTGTTTTCAACGACGGTGCTTGGTTTGGCCGGATCGCCGAGCACGAAGGCCATACCGTAGCCACAGTTATGTATACGGTTGCCACGTACGAGCGCGTTGGCCGAGCCACGCACCATTATGGCGTAGGTCGTGAGATGGTCGAGCTCGTTGTTGTCGATGACCGCGTCGCGGGCATTCTCCGCGATTATCCCCATCGGCGCCGCGCCGCTGATGTGGTTGCCGCGAATCACCGCACCGGCACCGACCAAATGGACCGCCCCATCGGGGGCATTGGCGAAGTCATTGCGCTCGACAAGTATCCCCACGTTGCCTGCTACGACGCCGCTACCAGCGCCGTTGAAGTGGTTGTCGCGAACGCTGATGGTGCCGCCCCCGGCGACCGGCTCGCCGCGCACGGCCCACAGACCGGCGACCTTGTTCTGCATGAAGCTGTTGCCGGCGACCACCGTGTCACGGTTCGGGGCCGTGAAGCGTACACCGACTCTGTCGTTCACGAACCGGTTGTGTTCAAGGAGAACGTCACTGGCGTTTTCTGCAACATCGACGCCGACGTCACAGGATTCAATGGTGCTCGACTGCAAATGGAAATGCGCGGCGCGCAGCAGGATGGCCGCCGCAGGGCAATTGCGCAGCACCAGGCCTTCGAGCGAGGTGTTGGCGCCAGTGACGTCAAACACGGGCCCACTGGCAAGTGCCTGTGCATCGATCTCGACACCAGCCGGTTCGGCGACGATCCGCACGCCGTGCAGATTCATGAGCGGCGGTAGGGCTGTTTTGAGGGTGACGCTTTTCGTCTTGATCAAGACGTTCGCCTTGCCCTTGGCTGCGGCGACGATGAACAGCGCTTCCCGCAATGTGCCGGGGCCGAGGTCATCCGGGCTGGTGACATTCACCACCACGACGTTAGCGGCCGGGGCGGCGGGTCCGGCCTTTCCGGAGTGGTACGACCAGCCCAGCACGGCAACAACTCCGAGCAGCAGGAACGTGCCTACCGCAACCGCAATCCGTTGGTTAGCACTCATAATGGGCCTCGCGCGCGCTCCAGAATAAAGACCGCGTGCCACGAACGCTCGACCGCTCTGCGGCCGAACAGCACGTCGATCGGGATCGACAAGGCAGTGACGACGGCGAGCGCTGCCGTGCGCACCCGCCGCGGTAGCCGCGGCAGGTAGGGCCACAGCCAGGTCTTGAAGGGCGCGGGGTCGACCCCGGTAATCGCTCGCACGCGCAGGCCGCAGTCGGCGAACAGTCGCAGGTAAGCGCTGCGCCGGCGCGCCCGGAAGATCGAGCTGTCGCAGTTCTCGACGGTGCGATTCGGTGCAGCTTCCAGCAGGATTACCGTACCGCCCTCCGTCAAGTGAGCAACCATGCGCTGCACGGCAGCGCGCAAAGCCTGCGGGTCGAGAATGTGCTGCAGAACGGTGACGCCCAGAACAAGATCGAATTTCTGGCCGGCATCAAGCACCGCCAGATCCTGCACGAGGAATCGGCAGTGCTCTGCAACCCCCTGCGCCGCAGCGCGCTGCCTGGCCTGAGCGATCATGGTGGGACTGAGATCGATACCCGTCACCTGGGCGCCCCGGGAAGCGAGCTCGCGACTCCAGCGTCCGACTCCACAGCCGACGTCCAGCACACTCGTGCCCGGGCGCACCCGCAGCCACGGTTCGAGGGCCAAACGCTGACAGGAATGAATCATCCGGTTATAGAACGCGGGCATTCCGTACGAGCACACGGCCGCGAGCCCGTCACCCTGGGTTGCAAAGCGACGTGCGCGCTCTTCCCAGTAGACTCCGGGCTGGCAGGACCGCGGAGCCGCAATTCCGGTGGTCATTACCACGACTACGCCCCCCTCACGCGAGGCTCCGATCCAGGGTTGCAAAAGGATTTCATGCTGTTGCGACTCTCGGCGCGGCGGCCGCCCTCTTTGGTTGCGGAAGCCTCGCGGTGAACTCGCGGCGCACTTCCTCGTCGTCCGCAATCGGCAGTCCCTGCTCGGCCATGGCCTGCAAAGAGGACTGAATCCACAGCAGCGAGCGCAGCCGGGACGGCAGATGCGCCGCGCGCGGCTGAAGCTGCAGCAACGACTCTTCGAAGTCGCGCTCGATGCGCAGGATGGTTTCACGTACCGACGGGTCCATCGGCAGGATCTTGCTGGGTTGATCCCAGGTAATCTCCGTCCCGGCGACCTGCCGGCGCTCGTAAACGGTAAACGCTCGCAGCGCGGGATCTGCCGACATAGCGGCTCCCGAGAACGGAATCACGTAGGGATACATGCCGACTTCGCACCCCTGCCGCAGCCAGTGATAGGCCTCGCGCAAGGTGTCGGCAACGTCTGCGAGCGTCGCGCGCGGTGAACTCAGGATCAGGTCCAGAAACGGCGTGATGCCCAGCTGCAGGGCGGATGTCAGTGTCGGTCGGATATGGCTGTAGATGTGGGCTTTGTTGAATTCGCCGAGTACGTTGCGCGAAAAGTTCTCGATCCCGAAACCGAGCACCCGGAATCCGGCCTGCCGCATGGCTGCCAACCGCTCGGGAGACATGGCGTCAATACGATTGGTGCTGATGAACTGCAGTTCGCGCGGCAGTGTGCCGCTTTCTTTGGCGGCAATGATCGCCTCGCACAGCGGCAGAATGCGTCGATCCTTCGTGAATACGAAGATATCATCCTGAAAGATGACCGTGCGCACTCGAGGGTGTGCACCGACAATACGCTGAATCATCTGTACACATTCTTCTGCATCGAGCCGCGCAATGCTCGCGACACTTCCCTGGGCCTCGTGCAGGAAGTTCGTGGACGAGCAGAAGGTGCAACCCATGGGGCAGTAGTTGAGCGTGATCAGGCGCACCGAGCGGATCTCAGCAAGGCGCGCCTCGCGAGCCGCCTTCGTCGGCAGGGCGCCGACGCGGTACGCGGCTTCGAGCCGCTCCCAGTAGGCGCTGTAAGGCATCTTTTCATAGGGCGTGCGGAAGATGGCGTCTCGCAGCTCCGCGCGGTCGAGCGCCTGCTGCGGCATTCTCAAGCACTCCCCGTCAGCGGCGCGTTGCGCCGTTCCGGCGACCCCGCGCAAGGACTCCCCGGAGCGCAATCGCCTGACCAACTCGAGCAACGGGCGCTCGCCCTCCCCCAGCACGACACAATCAAAGGGTCCGAGACGGAACATGAGCTCGGGTCGAAATGTCGCCTCCATACCACCCGCGACCAGCAGTGCACGGGGCGCCAAACGCCGCGCGAGGTGCGCCAGCTCGAGATCGAATCGCAGCGTCATCCCGGTGGTGGAGACGCCGATGACGTCCCATGGACATCCCAGGATCTCGCGCTCGAGGGCACGGCCGGGTGGTCCTGCACAGCAGTTTGGATCGAAGACTTTGACCTCGACCCCGGCTGACTCGAGCACGCCCGCGAGGCGCCACACCCCCAGGGGAGGAGCGAGAAAAGTGTACTCCCCGCAAAGCGGGTCGTAAGGCCCAATCAGCAGGATCCTCGGCGAGCGCAAGGCTTCGCGTAGGATCGCGCGATCCTCGATTGGCATGATGTCTGGGGACGTCCCTGTGAACACTACACGGCAAACGCCTGCAGCGTTTCCTCCCGCATTGTTTGGAAACTGTTAGGGGAACGTCTTCTGCTGCGATGAATCAGGCAGGCAAATCAACGGCGTGTTGCGCGGAGCTCCCTGGCGCGCCTGGCACTGCGGAGGCGCTGCTCTGTGCAACCGCACCGTGAGACTGCAGCTTCCATCACAGGTACTCGTCTGAGCCCTCCCGTCAAATGATGCGGTCAGCGTAGTGCCGCGGCGCCGTGCGTCAACCCGGCAAAAGCTGTAAGCGCGGGTCGGCTAAAGGCGCAACACCGCATCAGGAATTTCCGGATACAGTCAATACGCCCACGTCACCCCGTGCCGGATCGCGCGGCTGACCAGACTGCTTCCGCATTGGCTTGGGCGCGACCGCCTCGGTGGCGTTGCTGTCGGCGGCAATTCGCGGTGTCGCGCCATTCAACGAGGCGGACATCGGTTCTTCGCCGCCTTGGCGGGCACTTCACGCGCTCGCTCTTGGCCACATGCCAAGACTGCCGCCGCCCGCCGGCCATTCGCCGTCAACGGGCGTGGCGAATTTGAGGCCGACCGCACATTGATCGTTCTCCAGGCGATGGCAGTAGACAACTTCGGCGTCGACGTGAAAGTCGCCGATCAACTCACTGAGGACCAGCTGATCGTGTGGCTGCCAGTACCGACGGGCAATGACGCGGGCGCCCTGACTGCTGATGTTTACAATCATTACTGTCTCGACAATTGGCGGCGCCCCGCGAGTGTGCAGACATGCAGTAAGGTGCATAACGGCCCGATGTTCATTCCTTCCCGATAGCACGATCCGATCCTCTAGCTACACCGTGTACTTCTCAGCTTCGGGCTGGCCTGAAGTAGTTTTGCCAGCTTGTTCTCGTACATCGCCAGGTCTGCTTTGCGGAGCAGGTCTGAAATCGAGCCCTGCTTGCGCGGATTAAATTGCGCGAACCCTACGCTTAAAGACAGGGACGACTCCGCACGCGACAGATTGTCGGCGGCTACCGCTTGCTGCAAACGATGTAGGATGCGATTGGCGGCATTCGGGGCAGTCGCAGGAGCGAGTGCCACAAATTCATCTCCGCCCAGCCGACCGATGACGTCGCTGTCGCGAAACACTGCCCGCAGTACCTGTGCGGTCCGGGTCAGCACCGAATCACCAGCGGCGTGGCCGGCTGAGTCGTTAATGGACTTCAGATCATCGACGTCAATATAAAACAACAGCGCCCCGCGCTTGTCGCGGCTCGCGGCGCTCAAAAGTCGAGTACCGGCTCGCAAGAACCCCCGCCGGTTGTACAGGTTTGTCAGGTCGTCGGTCAGCGCCATCGACCGCAGCGTCAGGAACAAGTGCTCGAGCACCCCGAGCTGAGACGGGAATGGCTCGTCCGATCGTCGGACCTGACCGAGCAACAGGTTTGCCAGCATTTGCTTGACCGTGCCCTCGTCGGCGTCGATGGCGGCCGCGCTCAGCCGGCTTGCAATCTCGCCGCTGCTGGCATTTGTCGTTGGTCGTTGTGGTGCCGCAGAAACGTTTACGATTGCATCCATGTGCGGGTTCTCCCAGGGCATTGGTATTGCCCACGGACAGAATACCGAAGCAAACGCGAACACCCAGCCGGAGAAACCCGCATGGTCGTGTCCATGCGATGACCCGTTTGGCCATAGGGAAATTCCGGAGTCTTTGGGATCAGCGCCACACCTGTCGCCCTGGTGCAACGCTTTTGAGCCTGCGGCCGTGCCTGGCTGGCGCTAGACCTGATTCCTCGCGGTAGCGGCCTGCCTCGTCTTATTTTAAAAGTGGATGATCTTGAGGCAGCTGTTTTGAGTACCAGATTGCGAGCTTGTGTCTCATCGTGACTTCGGAGACCTGGTCCTCGGGCAAGGGCTGAATGACCTTATCGTGGACGAGCAGTCTATAAATGTACCAGAGCTTCTGACTCGCGGAATCTGTGGGTTCGAACTCCACCGCGCCCCTGCCCTCCGCATACTTCACGCCGGCGAGCAACGCCGCCTTGAACAATTCCGCTTCGTGTTTCAGTTTTTTCATCGGCCCCGTCACAATACCGCCTGTTTCCGTCTCGCGAAACCTGGCCTTTGAGGTGCGGGGAGCGCAAGCTCATGAGCGAAGCGCGGCCTGTGGGCGCGCATGGGTCGGACTATGATGTTGTTCCTGCGCGGGTTGTTCGATCGATTGTTTCTGGTGACCGCGGTGGTGGCCGGTGGTCTGGTGCCGGGTTTCGTCGCGCAGTACCGCCAGCGGTTAGGGGGTCGACTCGATCAAGCCCGACTCGATCTCGAACCCTGGCAGAGAATCGCCGACCAGTTCTATCAGGGCAATATCGAAAAGTTGATTCAATATCACCTGAACAGCAAAGACGCGACCTTCCACCTGGAAGGCAGCGTCATCCAATCTCTCATCGCTACCGTGCAGCGACTGCAAAGCGCCGTCGACGCGTTGCACGGCAGCCTGTTTCAGCAGGTCGGCTATCTGGCCCTGCACGCTGATGCTGGCCTCATGCGCGCGACCTTCACCGACTGGGTGCCCACCTTCGCGCTCTCCGTCGAAGGGGTACTGTTCGCACTGCTATTTGCCGTCGGCGTCTGGTTGCTGTTTCACGCTTTGTGGCGGCTGACCGGGCTGGGAAGCCGTGGCTTGCTTGCGGCGATCCACGCGCTGCGGCCGGGGCGAGGATCCCCGGACGGATTTAAGGCGCACCGGATACACGGTCGCGCCGGACCGGGCGCCCACTCCTAGCCCACTGAGCCATGGCCCCGGCGCGCATCTCGATCACCCGGCCGTCCGCGAATGCCGCGGTGGCAGCGCCGGCGACGACGAGGCCGACGTGCTCGACCTGGCACCGCGCCTGCCCGAGACCGAGCCCCACGTGCTCGGACCAACGCCAGCCCGGTTGGTAGGTAGCGCGGCCCAGCGTCATACCGCCGAGCCGCACGAGCTCGAACCGCCCGAGTGTCATTGCACCAACTTCGTCCGGCTCCTCGAAGCGCTTGAGAATCATCGCCACGGTCTGTGAGCTCATGGGCTCAGGCCGACGGCATAGCGAGGCTCTTGCGGGCGGCCGTCCAGGCTGCCGCCGAAAATACCAGCACATTGGCCACGATCACCGGCCATGCTCCAATTATGACGCCGTAGGTCGCCCACATCGCGGCTCCCAGCATCTGAACCGCCCGGAGCACCGGTGGACGTGCGCAGAAGTACGACGCTACGAAGACGCCCGTTGCCGCCCATCCGAGACAATCGACGGCGGGAGTGCCCATCGCGATCAGGCCACGGCCTGCGTCGGGAGCAGGACTTTCTCGGTGATCGTCACGCGATCCGTTCTTGCCTTTTCCCATTCCTGAAGTTCCAGTCCATTGGCCTCGAACAGCGCCCGGATCCGCCCGACCCGCCAGTCGAAAACCTGATCCAGCAGGGGCACCACGATGCTGAACGCGTTGTCACTGAGAACGGTGCTGTTCGCAATCCGCGCCAGTTGCTTATTCTCGGACACCGCGATGGTGAACCCTTCGCGGCTGTTGACGTGAAGCATGACATGGACGTCCGAGCTCCCGTCACCCACATAAATTGTGCGATCGGGCGGGTTTCCAAGTCGGCTCTCCAACTCTTCTATTACTGCGACCTTGCCGTAACCGGCGGGTACGCGGATGATCGCCCGCACTTCACCCGTTCGAGGGTCAAAATCCAGTTCGGTGCCGTAAATGTGGTCCGGCGGCACGATGCCGGCCAACGCCGATGCGACGATCTCGCGGGGCGCCGCGGATATGACGAAGAACGAAAAGCTGTTCCCATCGAAACCCCGGCCCAGGAACTCAACCAGAGCCGGAATCGCGCCCTTGAGTCGGACACGGCGCCCCGCCTCGACCAGGTGCTCGTGGCGAACGCCACGGAATTCCGGATCGTGGCGGATGAGATACGCGAGTTCCCCGCCCTGCTGAACCAGATTGCTGCGGGCCAGACCGGCGACTCGATCGTGAAATCCCGAGATTCCGAGCAACTCACTCAGGACGAGACCCGAGTCGTGGAAGCTCAGTGTCTGATCGAAATCAGACGCCAACAGGTAATGTTTAGGAAGTGTGTCCATTAGTCTCCGACAAATGAGGTTACCGGCAGTCAGCGGTGACAGGTTCCGCCATGTACGATAGCGACTTCGTCTCGACGGTCAAGCTCACCGGTAGCTTGGAGTGGCCCTTTGCCCGTTTGGTTCGCATGAATTCTTTTCAACCCACGGCGGAAGAAAGGTACGACGTCCCGACGAAGACCGCCTGCTCGTCGCTCTACACCGACGGGTTGATGCCTGGCAAACGGCACCATCGGTGAGCCTACGGCTCGCGCTGTTGCTTCACGGTCATCCAGACGGCAATGTCCCAGGCATTGCGAATGCCGATGAATAGTAAAAGCAGGCAGGCGGCGGCGACGCCGTACAGGGTTTGTACGGGTTTGCGCCAGACCAGAAACGCCATGACGAGCAAACCGCCATACACGAGCGCTGGCAACGCCACGTTCCAGATCCAATCCTCGTGCACGGGGATGTACGCACTGCCCGGACGGCGCAGGTTCGCTGCAATGAGGCCGCCGTAGATCAGACCCCCAAGCCCGGCGGCCGCGAATCCGACACTCAGGCTCATCACACCTTGATGTGGCATGCTCAAGTACGCCGCCAGCGCCAGCACCCCGCTGAAATGCACGATCGTCGGAGTGACGAAAGCGCGTAGACCGGTATGAGTCGGCCCCAGGCGCTGTACATCGCGGATCAATGTGATGATGACAAATGTTATTCCCGTCAGTCCTCCGGCACACGAGCCGGTGATGACGTAGAAGTTCTCCCAGCCTGCCAGCAGTGGCGCGTCCATCGTTTAAGCTCTTTCCCGCGGGGTTCGCGCTGCCGATCCCCTGGTGAACCGCCCCCGACACGCCACCTCAGCGCTTCGTGCACCGCAACTGTGCGACCGTGTCTCTCACGGGTATTTGCTCTCGACGACACCGCGCACCGGATGGGTGTCGTACACCAGCACGATCGACTGGATTCGCCCGCTACTCGGGTCGAAATTAAACACATCCGCGCAGTCGAACGACACGCGTGAACCGTCTGTCAGGCGCCAGTCGTACAGGTAGTAGGCCACGGCTCGCAGGTGGCCCTCCGCGCTCACGAGTACGTCGTGCACGGTGAGCTTGGTTCCCTTCGACGCCTCCGCAACCTTCTTGATGAACTGCCGTACCGGCAGTCGGCCCAGGAACGGCGACTCCACCCAGCCATCGGCAATAAACAATGACGCGGCCTTGTCGGCATCCCCGGCTTCGAGCGCTTTCAGATAGTCGTGCACTGTTCGCTGCATATGCTTCTCCGATCCAACCCTGAGGCGTGCTCGGCCATGGGTCAAGTCCGGCCATGGTGGGACGACGGGCCGATCGCCACCGCTTCGACGGCAATTCCGTCGCCGGTGCCGCACACCGGCAGTCGTGTCCAGGAGATCAGAATGTTCTTTGTTTTCATTGACTTCCAACGCAAGAGCCCGCCCCCTACCGTGATTGCCGGGGCTCGCTGCTGCGCCCACAGGCGAGCGAGCGCTCGCACCAGGGAATGGATGGCTCGCGGCCACCGCGCGCGCCGACCCGACCCGCGACTAGCGGCCAATTTCCCGCGCGGGAACTGGCGCGGTCGCGCAACGGCGACCGCCAGCGAGTGGATGACGCAAGACTGGCGGAGCGGCCGCCTACGCCTTTTGGGAGGGGCATGCCACCGCGGCGCCGCGGCAGAATACCAGAAACCAGCGGCGAATCGATCTTTCAAAGAAGCGCGCTGACCCGTACATTCTACGCACGGCGCCGGAGCCGCCGGTCGCGCCACGCAGGACTGCCGCCAGACAGCTCGGCGACGGCCTTTAAGACGGCGCCCACAACATTGTGAGCGCGACCACGAACATCGATTCGCACGGAGGAGAGCCGCGGCATGCAGACGCGCGTAGAAGAAAAACCGAGCACCGCCAAGCGCATGATTGTCATGATCGTCGCCGTGGTCGCGCTGATCGCCCTGATCGCGGGGATCAAGGTCCTTTCAATCATGAGGATGATAGCGGGCAGCAAACCACCTCCGCCCGCGGTCGTCAGCACCGCGAAAGCCACCTATCAGGAATGGCAGCCCGAGTTGCGCGCGGTGGGGACGCTGCGGGCGGTGCGCGGCGCCGATCTCGCGCTCGACGTCGCCGGGCTCGTGACCCGCGTCAATGTGAGATCAGGCGAGGAGGTGAAGGAAGGCCAGGTGCTGCTGCAACTGCGCGACAGCGAAGACGTCGCCCAGCTGCGTCAGCTCGAAGCCGCCGCCGCGCTGGCCGAGGTCACGTATGGTCGCGCCAAGGAACAGCTGGCGGTGCAGGTGATCAGCAAAGCCGATTACGACCAGGCGGCCGCCGACCTGAAGGCCAAGCAGGCGGCGGTGGCACAGCAGCAGGTCAATGTGGCGAAGAAGCAATTGCGCGCACCCTTCGCCGGCCGGGCCGGCATTGTCACCATCAATCCCGGTACTTATCTGAGCTCTGGCACGCTGATCGTGACCGTGCAGCAACTCGACCCGGTCTACGTGGATTTCCATCTGCCGCAGAAGACGCTTGCCGAGCTCAAGGCCGGCGAGAAAGTCACGTTGACGCTCGATGCATTTCCAAAGGCGTTCGAAGGCACGCTCAGTGCAATCAGCCCGAAGGTCGACAGCGACACGCGCAACGTGCCGCTCGAGGCGCGGGTGCCAAATCCAGGTCGTGTCTTGACGCCGGGCATGTTCACCAACGTCAGCATCGACGTAGGCTCGAAGCAGCGCTATCTGACGCTGCCACAGACCGCGGTCGTCTATAACCCGTACGGCGAGACCGTATTCGTGGTCAAGACAAAGGCCGAAGCCGACAAGGCACAGGCCGCCGCGGAGGCCGCCCAAAATGCCGAGCCGACAGAGCAGCAGCCTGCGGCGAAGGCTGCCGACAAGAAGGCCAAGGCGAACAAAGGACCGCAATTGCCGCCCGACGCGCTGGTGGTGCGGCAGGCCTTCGTGACGACCGGGGCGACCCGTGGTGATCAGGTCGCGATCCTCAAGGGACTCGACGAGGGTGTCGAAGTCGTCACCAGCGGCCAGATCAAGCTGAAGAGCGGCTCGCCGATCCGGATCGACAACAGCGTGCAGCCGGCAAGCAGCCCGAACCCCACGCCACAGGAACAGTGAGCGGTCGGCGTCATGAACTTCACCGATACCTTCATCAACAAACCGGTCCTGGCGATCGTCGTCAGCCTATTGATTCTCGTCCTGGGGCTGCGGGCGCTCAGCGATATTTCGGTCCGTCAGTATCCGAAGACCGAAAACGCGGTGGTCACCGTCACCACCGCTTATTACGGCGCCGATGCGCAGACCATCGCCGGCTTCATCACCCAGCCCCTCGAACAGGCGATCGCGCAGGCACAGGGTATCGACTATCTGTCCTCAACAAGCGTTACCGGCCTGTCGACCATCACCGCGACGTTGCGGCTCAACTACGACGCCAACCGCGCGCTGACGCAGATCCAGACGCAGGTGAGCTCGGTGCGCAATCAGCTGCCGCCGCAGGCGCAGCAGCCGGTGCTGAACGTGCAGGTCGGCGAAACCATCGACGCGATGTACATGGGCTTTCGCAGCGATGTGCTGCCGTCCAACAGCATCACCGATTACCTGGCGCGCGTGGTCAAGCCGAAACTCGACGCCACGCAGGGCGTGCAGACCGCGGAAATCCTCGGTGGGCGCCAGTTCGCGCTGCGCGCCTGGCTCGACCCGACGCGGCTCGCCGCGCACGGCGTCACCGCCGCCGACGTCTACCAGGCGCTGGCTGCCAACAACTATCTGGCCGCGGTCGGCACCACCAAGGGGCAGATGGTCAGCGTCGATCTCACCGCCGGCACCGATCTGCACTCGGTCGAGGAATTCAAGCAGCTCAGCATCAAGCAGAAGGACGGCACGATTGTGCGTCTCCAGGATGTCGCCAACGTCGTGCTGGGCGCGGAAGATTACAACGCCAACGTGTCCTTCAGCGGCAAGCTGGCCGTCTTCATCGGCATCAAGGCGGCGCCGGATGCGAACATCCTCGAGGTCGCCAAGCGGGTGCGCGATGCGATGCCCGCGATCCAGGCGCAACTGCCGAGCGGGCTCTCCGGCGAGATCGTCTATGACAGCACGAAATTCGTCACCGCATCGATTCGCGAGGTCGTGAAGACGCTGGTCCAGGCGTTGCTGATAGTCACCGCGGTGATTTTCCTGTTCCTGGGCAGCGTGCGCGCGGTGATCATCCCGGTTGTCGCGATGCCCCTGTCACTGATCGGCACCTTCTTCGTCATGCTCGCGCTCGGCTACTCGATGAACCTGCTGACACTGCTGGCGCTGGTGCTGGCGATCGGCCTGGTTGTCGACGACGCGATCATCGTCGTCGAGAACGTCGACCGCCACATGAAGGAGGAAGGCAAGACGCCGCTGCAGGCGTCGCTGCAGGCGGCACGCGAATTGGGCGGCCCGATTCTCGCCATGACCGTCGTGCTGATCGCGGTGTACGTGCCAATCGGTTTCCAGAAGGGCCTGACCGGTGCCCTGTTCACCGAGTTTGCGTTTACGCTCGCCGGCGCGGTAACGGTGTCGGCGGTCATCGCGCTGACCCTGTCGCCGATGATGTGCTCACGATTCTTCAGGAGCGAGCAGGAGAGCGGGCGTTTCGTGCAGTTCATCGACCGCCAGTTCGAGCGTGTGCGCCACGGCTATCAGCGGCTGCTGCACGCGACCCTGGCGACCTGGAGCGTGATCGTCGTGATGGGGGCGCTGCTGTTCGGCGCGACCATCCTGCTCGGCTTGACCGCCAAGTCCGAACTCACGCCGGAGGAAGATCAGGGCTTTCTGTTCTATCAGCTCAAGGCCGCGCCAAACGCGACCGCACAACAGATGCTCCGCTACTCGCAACAGATGTTCGCGATCGGCACCAAGCTGCCCGAATACGAGATGTTGTTCCAGATCGTGACCCCGGGCAGCGGCTTCGGTGGCATGTTGTTCAAGCCCTGGGACCAGCGCAAGAAGTCCGCCGCCCAGTTGCAGCAGGTGTTGCAGGCAGAGTGGAGCGCGGTCGCCGGCGGTCAGATTTTCGTGTTCTCGCTGCCGGCGCTCCCGGGAGCGCAAGGGGCGCCGATCCAGATCGTTGTCAACACCACCGAACCGTTCCAGAACCTTAACGAGGTCGTGCAGGCGGTGCTGAAAAAGGCGCAGGACAGCGGCAAGTTCTGGTTCATCGACGCGGATCTGAAGATTGACAAACCGCAGTCGACCGTGGTCGTCAATCGCGATCTGATCTCGACCCTGGGTCTCACCCAGCAGGACGTCGGCAGCGCGCTCGGCGCCGCGCTCGGCGGCGGCTACGTCAACTATTTCTCGATCGCCGGGCGCTCGTACAAGGTGATCCCGCAGGTGCTGCAGGCCGATCGGCTGAATCCCGATCAGGTGCTCGACTATTACGTGCGCGCCCCGGGCGGTGCGGTGCTGCCGGCGTCAACGCTTGCGAGCCTCAAGCGCGAGACCGTACCGCAGTCGATCAACCGCTTCCAGCAGCTGAATTCCGCGTCGATCTCGGGCGCGAGCGGCATGTCGCAGGGCGAGGCCCTGAAATTCCTGCGCGATGCGCTGGCCGAAGTCGCGCCCTCCGGCTACCAGATCGACTATTCCGGCCAGTCGCGCCAGTTCGTGCAGGAGTCCGGCGGCTTCGCGACCACCCTGATGTTCGCGGTGATCATCGTGTTTCTCGCACTCGCGGCGCAGTTCAACAGTCTGCGCGATCCGATCGTCATCCTGGTGTCGGTACCGATGGCGTTGTTTGGCGCACTGATCTTCGTCAACCTGATTTCGAGCCTTAACATCTATACCCAGGTCGGCCTGGTCACGCTCATGGGCCTGATCTCCAAGCACGGCATCCTCATGGTGCAGTTCGCGAATGAATCGCAGCGTGCCGGTATGAGCAAGCGCGACGCCATCGAGCATGGCGCCGGCGTGCGCCTGCGTCCGATCCTGATGACGACCGCGGCGATGGTGCTCGGCGTGATTCCGCTCGTGATCGCCTCGGGCGCAGGTGCTGCGGGACGGTTCTCAATGGGTCTTGTGATTGCGACCGGCCTTTCGATCGGCACCTTGTTCACGCTGTTCGTGGTGCCGGCGTTTTATATGCTGCTCGCGGCGGACCACCATGCCGAACAGGCGAAACGCACCGACAACGCCGGCTTGGGTGACCAGCTCGAGCCGGCATAGCAACCCAGAGTCACCTCGGCCGCGGTACAGCACGAGCTGACGGGCCACCTGCAGCGACAGGCGCTGGCGCGCCACTAGGTCCTGAGTGCCTCCACGAATTTCTCCGGAGACGCCTCGAATGCGACCTTATGACCCGCCATGCAGAAGTAATAGGTCTGGCCCCGGTATACCGATTGCGGGGCAGTCGTGGGGTCAACTTCCATCTCGCACACCGGACACAGCGGATGCGCTGCGGTGGATACCAGACGCTCGCGGTAAGCCTGGTTCGAATTGGGGTCGGTCCAGCCTTCACCCTGATATTCCATGTAGTAAGCGGTTTTCGCGGCGACCTCGCGACCGAAATAGCGCCCCACCACGCGCAGCGCCAGATCGATGCCGCTGGACAGGCCCCCCGCGCTCGCCAGGTTGCCCGCCTCGACGAAGCGCGCTCCACGTTTGACCTGGATATCCGGAAACTGCATCGCCAGATCCGCGTACGCGTTGTGATGGGTCGTGGCGGGTTTGCCGCTCAACAGGCCGGTCTTCGCCAGCACGAACGCCCCGGTGCAAACCGACATCGTGACGTCCGTGCTTTGCGTCGCTGCGCGAATCCACTTGAGCGTCGCTTCACTCGGCTCATCCTGGGCGGGAATGACGATGATCTTGGGCGCCGGAGCCGTCGCGAAGCTGAAATTGGGCACGATTTTCATGCCCCCGCTCGCAGTCACCGGGCTCGTCGTCTCCGCCACCGTGTACAGGTGGAAGGCGGCATCCTTGCGCCCTGCGATGCTGACGTTCTCGAACACCTCCCACGGTCCACAGAAGTCGATGACCACCGCGCCCCTGGAAATCAGGAACGCCGCGGGAATGCTGCCCTCGGCCGGTGGCCGCAGCGGACTTGGCTCGACTGCGGCGGCAGCGCCGGGCACGCCGGGTGTTCGCGCAGAGTTCGCGCTCATCGCCACCAGGCTTACCGCCGCAAGCGGAATCGCGGCGGTGACACTTATTGCAGCAGAGTTTTGCAACAGCTCCCGTCTGTTCATCGTCCGCTCCTATGGCGTGAAGTCCACGTCCTGGCACGAATCCTGCGGGGCCGGGCCACTGGCCGCAATGCCAACTATCGCTCGATTCCTGCCAAGAACCCGACGGCTCGAGGCATGTAGCCCCTGGCTCAGCCGGGATGAGCCTGAGTCCTGTGGCGGGCGGGATCGATGACGCGCACGGCCTGTCCCGCCGCCAGGCGTTCGGCGCCGCGCACCACCAGCCGGTCACCGGGTGCGAGTGCTCCGCGGACCTCCACCGCGTCCTCAAAGCCGACGCCCGGTATCACGTCGAGCTCCTCCACGGTATCGGAGCGCGTGACACGCAGCACATACGAATGATTCTGCCGGATCACCAGCGCGTCGCGCGGCACCGTGACGGCGGTACGCTCGGCGGTCGAAGGCAGGCTCACCTCGACCGGAGTGCCCACCAGCCATTGGGGATTCGCAAACGTGACACGCACCTCGAACTGGCGCGAGCGATCATCGCCGACCGGAACGACCGTTCTCACGGTCCCGGTCTTCTCGACCCCGTGCTCGCGCACCGTGACCGCCTGTCCCGGATGTACATTTGCCGCCAGACCGAGTGCGGCGGTGGCGCGCGCCTCGGTATCGGCAGTGTTGACCAGCCGCACGGTCGCCGCGCCGATCTGCACGTACTCGCCTCTTTGGATGAAGCGCTCGGTCACGACCCCGGGGAACGGCGCCCGGATCACCGACTGATCGATCTCGTATTGTGCCTGCCGCAGCTGCGCGTCCGCTCGCGCGACGTCATCGGTCGATACGTCGCGTTGCGCGCGCGCATCATCGAGCTGACTGGCGCTGAGTGCCTGGGTCGCCGCGAGTCGATTGAAGCGCTCCAGCTGCGAGCTGGCCACCGAGTGCTGGGCGCGCGCGCGCTCGACCTGCGCGCGCAGGTCCTCGGCCCGCAACCGCGCCATCGTGTCATCGAGCCGCGCAATCGGATCTCCCTGTCTGACGCGTGCACCGACTTCGGCTATCCACATCACCCGACCGCCGATCACGCTCGCAATGCGCGCATCGGCGCGGCTCACGATCGAGCCTGGTATCCAGCTGTGCACCGTCACGGGACGCACACTGACGGTGCCGACTTCGACCACCACGCGTTCTGGGGCTCCCTGCGCAGCCCCCGCAGCCTTCACGGCCGGCGGCGCGGATCCGGCCACCATGGCCAGCAGCGCAACCCCTTGCAGCGAAGTTACCCGCCTGGTCATGGACGTACTCATGGTGGCACCAGGGATGCGATTGCCGGCTCGCTGGCGGTTTGCGCGCGGCGCCGGGCGCGCAGCAGCCGCATCAGCGCCGGTATCAGTACCAGACTGAACACCAGACTGATGACCACGCCGCCGATGTTGACGGCGGCCAGGCCCCGATAGATGACGCTCCCCGGCCCCGGGTTGACCGCCATCGGCAGTGCTCCCAGTGCACCGGTGAGGGTACTCGCGAGAATCGCCCGCAGGCGCTGTTGCAGTCCGGCACGGATCCCCTGCTCGAGCGTTGCGCCTTCCGCTTCCACGCTGCGCACCGCCGCCACCAGCAGTATCGCGTGGTTGATGATGACCCCGATCATCATTACGAAACCGATCATGGAGAGCAGATCGAGCGCCTGGAATTTCACCACATCCAGCAAGCGCAACCCGACCACGCCCCCGACCAGTGCCAGCGGCACCGTCAGCAGCACGATGACGCTGTCGCGCAGCGACCGGAACAGCACGGTCATCAGCAGCAACAGTACGATGAGCGCCAGTGCAAACACCCGACTCATCGCGGCGAGTGTCTGACTCAGGCTGTCAGCGCTGCCGGCGAGACGCATCGAGCCATCGGGCGGCATGTCGGCGCGCAGCCTCGGCAGGATTTGCGTGTCGATGGTGCTCAGCACCTTCTCCAGCGACAGAGACCCGGGGGGATCGACGGTGAGCGTCACGGTGCGCCGGTGATTGAGGCGGCGTATCGCCGGGGGCCCGAGCTCGGTGGATAGCTGCACCAGATCCCCCAGCCGCACGATGAGCCCGGCGGGCGTCATCAGCGGCGCGTTCGACAGGTCCTCGGGCGTCGTGCCCCCGCTCGAGCGCAGGATGATCGGCAGGCGTGACTTGCCGTCGAAGTACTCCCCCAGCCACGCTCCTTCGCCGACCGCGCGCACGACCGTACCCAGCGTCGCCCTATCCCAGCCCACTTCGGCGATCCGGCGGTCGTCCGGCACCGCGTGCAACTCCAGGGCGACGTCCTCGGGGTTGGGGAAGCTCTGCACGGCGGCACCGGGGAATACCTTTTCCAGCAGCGTCCGGCCCTCGAGAGCCACGCGGTTCAGTGCCGCGGTGTCCTCGCTCTGCAGGTGAATTCCCACCGAGCGGGCCGAGCCGCCGATACCGCCGAACAGATCCCCCTCGACGGTGAAGACCCGCGTGTCCGGCAAACCCACCACGATCTTGTCGCGCACCAGCCGCTCCAGCTCCCCGATGCGGCTCTCATCCACGACCCGGGCGCCGATGGTGCCGCCACCGGGCCAGGTGAGGATGTACCAGTTCTTCAGTCGCGGCTCCTGTCGACCCTCCATGTACGGTCGCATCCGTTCGAGGATGGTCGGGACCAGCTCGCGATTGACCGCCTCGGGGCTCATGCCGGGCGGAAAATCGAAGAATGCGTCGATGGCCGCGCGCTTCACGGGCGGCAGGTAATCAAGCGGCGGCAGCATCCACCACGTGAGCAGCAGCGGGATCAGCAGCAAGCCCGCGATCCACGACAGCTGTTTGGGGCGCGTGTCGGTCACCCGCAGCACCCACTCGGTGAGGCCCGGCCAGCCCGCACCGTAGCCGCTGGGACGCAGCGGGCGGTTCAGCGCGAAGCTCAGCGCCACGGGCAGCAGCGTCAACGCAGTCACGACCGAGATCGCCACCGCGATAGAGATGGTGAGGGCGAGGTCCCCGAACAGCTGACCCTCGACGTCTTTGAGAAACAGCACCGGCACGAACACCGCGACGGTGGTGGCAGTGGAGGCGAACAGCGCTCCGGCGACCTGTCGAGCGCCCTTGCCGGTCGCCTCTTCCAGGGACATACCGCCCTCGCGCAGGCGAACGACGTTTCCCGAGACCACGATCGCGCCCTCGACCACCATGCCCACCGCGAACGCGAGCCCGGCGAGGGAGATGACGTTCAGACTGCGGCCGAACAGATCGAGCGCAATGAACGTGGCGCACAGACACACCGGGATGGTGGCCGCGATCAACAGCGTGACGCGCCATTCGCGCATGAACCACCAGACCACGATCAGTGCGAGCAAGGCTCCGACGAGCAGGTTCTCGGTCAGCAGCCTCACGGCGCGGCGAATGAACAGCGACGCATCGAAGGACTGCTCGATCCCGAGCCCGTGGGCCTTGAGTGCTCCCGCGCGCAGCTCCGCGACCGCGGCTTTCACCGCATCGAGCGTCGCCAGCACGTTGGCGCCGTTGGCGCGGAATACCTGAATGCCGATGGCCGGGTTGCCGTTCTGGTAGCCGAAGAACTGGCGTGCGGGCGGAGCGACATCGATGGTGGCGATGTCCGCCAGGCGCACGGGCCGGCCGTCGCGCCACGCCAGCACCAGCGCGCCGAGCTGCTCGGGCGAGAAGCGGCCGGTGAAACGCAGCGTGTATTGACGCCGCCCGACATCGAGCTGACCACCGGACACGTTGGTGGCGCTGGCGGCGCGGCTGGCCACATCGGGAACACTGATTCCGAGGGCGGCGGCGCGCGCCAGGTCGAGCGTGATGCGCACGTCGTCGGGAGGACCCGCGTTGACCTGGACGGCCGCGACGCCCGGTATCGACTCGAGCCGCGCGCGCACCGTATCCTCGATGAAGCGTCGCTGCGCCTGGATCGGACCCGGGGTCCCGGGAAGCAGTTGCACGAAGAACCAGGACAAGGTCTCGTTGGTATTGCCGTTACCCCCGAGCGACACGCTGGGGCGATCGGCATCGCGCGGCAGCGGCGGCAGACGATTGATGCGCCCGATCACCTCCACGAGCGCGTTTTTCATGTCCGTTCCGAGAGTGAAGCGCAGGTTCACCTGCGCTTGCCCGGCGAAGGCGTTGCCTTCGATTTCCTCGACGCCCGCCATCCCCTGCATGACGTTTTCCAGGGGCTCGAGGAGCTCCGACTCGACTTCCTCCGGAGATGCCGTGCGCCAACCGGTCTGGATGGACAGTTCCGGTCGGTTGATGTCCGGGAACAGCTGCAACGGCAGGCGGCTCAGGCTCAGAAGCCCGAGGAGACCCAGGAACACCGCGATGACGATCACCCCGATCGGGCTGCGGCCCGACCAGTGCAGGCTGTCCATGGCTTCAGGCCCACGCGCTAGCAGGGGACCCACCCCTACAAGCTTGGATGCTACCGCCCGCCGCCGCGTTTAAACGGCTACCCGCGCCGGAACGTTAGCCCGGTGCGACGGGGTGCCGGATGCGGGATGCGTCCCTGCCCTAACGGGGTCGATAAACCGCGAGCTTGCTGTGAGTCCGGTCGGCGTCGGCTACGGGATCGACGGTCGCGCCGGCCTTGAGCTGCGATTCGCGCAGCAGCGTGGCGAACTTCGGCGCCGGCACTGCCGGACTGAAACAGAACCCCTGATACTGGTCACAGCCGAGACTCTTGAGCAGGTTGAGCTGTTCTTCCGTTTCGACGCCTTCAGCAACCACCTTCAGATGCAGGCTGTGCGCCAGGGAAACGATCGCCCTCACGATCGAGGCATCGTCGGCCCGCGATATCAACTCGGCGATAAAGCCGCGATCGATCTTCAGTTTGTCAATCGGAAAGCGGCGCAGGTAACTCATACTCGAGTAGCCGGTGCCGAAATCGTCGACCGACACGACCACGCCCATGCGGCTGAGCTGCTCCAGAATGGTCACGGACTCTTCCGGATCGCTCATCAACGCGCTCTCGGTAATCTCCACCTCGAGAAAGCTTGGGTCGAGGTCTGCGGCCTGCAGCGCGTCACGAATCACCTGCAGCAGATTGCCGTGGCGGAACTGAAACGCCGACAGATTGACCGCAATGCGCAGATGCGGCAGACCCTCAAGTTGCCACGCGCGCGCCTGCCGGCACCCCTCGCGCACCACCCATTCACCGATGGAATCGATCAGCCCGCACGCTTCCGCCAGCGGAATGAACTCCCCCGGAGCCACCAGGCCGCGTTGCGGATGCCGCCAGCGAATCAGCGCCTCGGCGCCGTGAATCGCGCCGCTTGCGGTGTCGACCTTCGGCTGGTAGTGGAGCTCAAATTGCCGCAGCGCCAGCGCCTCGTGCAGGTCGCTCTCCAGCTTGACCTTGTCCTGCGTAACGGAATTCATTCCCGCCGCATAGCATTGAATGTTGTTCCGGCCCCGCTGCTTGGCGCAGTACATGGCCGCGTCCGCGTTGGCGATCAGCGTTTCGACGTTCTTGCCGTCCGCGGGATACACCGCGATGCCGATGCTCGAGGAGGTGTGGATATCAACACCAGCGATCCGGATCGGCATCTGCAACGCCTCAACGGCCCGGCGCGCGATGTGTTCCGCATCCTCGCCCTTCGCAAGCCGATCCATTATGAACAGGAACTCATCGCCCCCCAACCGGCCTACGGTGTCGGTGCTGCGGGCGATACCCGCAATGCGGTGCGCCACCTCCTTGATGAGGTCGTCCCCCGCCCGGTGCCCGAACGAATCGTTGACGATCTTGAAGCGGTCGAGATCGAACATGGCGACCGCGAAGCTGTGGCCGTCGCGCTCTGCGTGAGCCACCGCCTGTACCAGGCGATCGTCGAGTAGCACTCGATTGGGCAGACCTGTCAGGGAGTCGTGGCTCGCCAGGTGCCGCAACTGCTTGTTGGCAGCTTCCAGCCCCTGGGTGCGGGTCTCGACCACATGCTCCAGATGCTCGACCTGGCGCCGCAGAGTCCGCTCGTTTTCCCATTTGCGCGTCAGCGCGTTGGTACATTGCAGCACCTCGATCGGCTCAAACGGTTTCTTGATTACCAGTAGCTTGTCGGAATGATCGAGACGCGCTACCACCTCCGTCCAGTCGTAGTCCGAATGCGCCGAGCAGATGACAACCTGGATGTGCGGGTCGAGCTCCCACAGGCGCTGAATGGTCTCGAGGCCGTCCCAGCCCGGCGGCATGCGCATATCGATGAATGCCATCGCGTACGGCTGCTCCTCCTGGAGCGCCTGCCTGACCCGCGCTACACCCTCCTCACCCTGCAAGGCCGTGTCGATCTGGAAAGTCGGGCGCAGCGCGGACCCGGCCGCCTCGCCCAACAGCAGGCGCTCGGCCTCCAGCAGCTCGCTGCTGCCGCCGGTGTAGCCGCCCAGGATCTTCAGAAAGTCCTCGTGGATCGCCTTGTTGTCATCCACCACGAGCACTCGCGGTCTGAGGTGCAGGGGGTTGCTAGCCATGTGTATTCTCAGGAGGTTTCAGGGGAAGTTCGAGAACGAAGGTTGCGCCGTGGCCCGGGCCGGGACTCGCGGCATGCAACACGCCGCCAATCTCCTTGGCAGCGAGTGCTCCGCTGTGTAACCCAAAGCCGTGACCGGTCTTCTTGGTTGTAAACCCGTGAGTGAAGATGCGACTCATGTTCTCGGCGGCGATCCCGGTGCCGTTGTCTGTGATCGTGACCCGCACGCCGGCGGCGCACCTGTCGATGCCCATCGTGACGCGCCGCTGCTGCTCGCCCATGCCCTCGCAGGCGTCCTTGGCATTGCGCAACACGTTGACCAGTATCTGCAGCACCTTGTGCTTGTCGACGGTGATCTGCGGAACATCCCTGAACTCGCGCACCACCTTGACGTCATGACGCTCGAAGGCGTTGGCATTGATGCGCATGCTCTCCTCGACCAGGTGTCTGATGTCGATGACCTCAGCCACACCGCCGAGCTTTGCATAGCGCTGTTGCATGGCCACGATGTCTTTGATGTGGTCGATGTTGTTCTTGAGGGAGTCCAGCTCCAGCAACGCATTCTGGTTGTCCGCGCTGAGATGACGGGACAACTCCGCCAGGTAGACCGGCAGGACCTTGCCGCGCTCGTCGTGCGCCACGAAGCTGCCCAGATCGCTCTTGTGCTCCTGCAGCAGCAACACGACCCGACCCAGCCCCGCCGCCCGCGAGCGCTTCAGGCTGTCGGTCACCAGGTTCGCCGAGACATTGACGCTGTTGAGCACGTTGCCAACGTTGTGCAGAACGCTGGTCGCCACATCCGCCATGCCGGCTTGCCTTGAGGCGTCACGCAGCTGTTGCTGCAGGATATCTTCGCGCCGCTTGGCCGCGACTCGCTCCGTGACGTCAAGATCGATGCCCACCAGGCGCACCCCGCCGTCGGATGAGTCGGTTACCACAGCCGCCACGGATTCGACGTGGCCGATGCTGCCGTCCGGGCGCACGATCCGGTATTGGTTGTGCAACTGCCTGCGTTCACGCATGGCCACAGTCATCGCGGCCTGTGCGGCGGCGCGGTCGCCGGGGTGAATCAGCTCGAGCCAGCCGTTCAGGGTCGGACGAAATGTGCGCGACGACTGTCCGTAGAGGTCATTCATGGTGTCGCTCCACCACACTGTGCCAGTGCTCTCGTGCAGCTCGTACACGCCGGCGCCGGCCGCGCGCGTCGCCATGCCGAAGCGAATCGAGATGGCCTCGAGCTCCGCGCGCCGTCGCCGCTCGATCGCAGCGTCGGCGTCAATCTGTCGTTTCAGGCGGCGCCGGGTAGCCAGAACGAATATGACCGTCAGGATCGCACTGATGAACAGTGCCACGCTCACCTGCTGCTTCTCACGTCGCGCCGACTCGACGGCATCGTGGATCACCGCCGCGTCCCGCAGCTCGAAGTTCTCATCGATCGCACGGGTTTCACGGTCCGCCAGCGTGATCTGCGCGCGCAGCGCCATCAGATTCTCCAGCGTCGCGCCGCTGCGAACCTGCGCCGCCAGCTCCGCCACCAACTTGGGCGTACTACCCAGCGCGGCCGCCTCGCCGGCGGCGGCCAGCTTGCTCAGCAACGCGGCGGTGGTGTTCAGGGCCTCGGCGGATTGCCGACCGAGCGCACCGGTGTCCACCGCGTCCGCAGCGCCGTTGGTGAAAGTGCGATAGTTGGCGCGCGCCTCGTTCGCGAGGGTGCGCAGTGGGCGCGACCGTTCGAGAGTGGTAGCGCGGCGCCCGTCCGCGACCATCTGCGCCAGCAACACGAATGCAATGGGCACGGCGACCGCCAGGAACTGCAGTGCAATCAGACGATCCGTGGCTCGCCTCATTGCGTGCCTCCACGGCAGGAATAACCGACAAAACGCATAGCAGTCCCCATGTGCGCCACGTCACGCCTCGCACCGCGCAAGGACGGCAAGATCGCTTGTGGTCGCACTTGGTTAAGCGATAACATGTTCACTGCGTCCGGGGCGAGATGCGGGTCACGTTTTGCCAAGCACCAGGGCGTAACATCCGCGCAGCGTGATCTTCTAAACACTATCCGTGAGGCCGGCGAAATTACGCGCTGATGCGCCTTAGCCGTTGCCACCGTGCGCCGCACCCTCTGCCTGTTCCTCGGGCTCCTCTGTGCCGCTCCGCCCGGGCGGGCCGCAGCCTTCAACTTCGCGGCCTTGCAGTCGCTGCTCTCACAGCAGGATATCGGCAGCGTCGAGGAGTTGATTGCGGCGCTGCCGCCAGTGCAGCGCAACCGCTATGCCCTGGTATTCGAGAGCCGCAGCCTGCAGGGTGCCAGCCTGGAGAATCCGCGGGCGATCCTCTTCGGACCGGACGCGCGCTTCATCGTGACCTTCAATGGCAGTCCGGCGCAGCGCGGATTCCGGGTCGTGGAGACGATGGAGTTCGACGACGACAGCAAGGAGTTTCGGCTGCGCGAGCTGCTGTTCCCGGAGCGGGCGGCGGGCGCGGGCAAGGTCGTGGTCTCCGAGGTCAACCCGCAACGCTGTGCCCGCTGTCACGGAGCGCCGCCGCGGCCCGTGTGGGACACATTCCCCCTCTGGCCGGGCGCTTACGGTGAGCGCTACCGCGCCAAGCTGTCGGCGCGGGAGCGCGCCGGCCTGTCGGCGTTCCTCGCGCTGCAGGCGACGCACGCCCGCTATGGCGAGCTGCTCGGCGTGAAGCGCTTCGCCGACCCGCAGACCTTCCGCTCGAGCGCGCTCAGCCAGTACGCCGGCATACCGGCAGAGCCACCGAACGCGGAGCTCGCCATTTACCTCAGCAGATTGCAGGCGCAGTCGATCGCGCGGCAACTGGTGCGGCAACCGGCCTTCGACCTCTATCAATACGCCCTGCTCGGTCTGGCGGACAACGCCTGCGGACGGCTCGCCGATTTCTATCCCGACGCGCTGTGGCGCACCCAACGGCACGGCTTGGAGCGCTTCGCCCGCGACACCTCTGTGACAAACGCTCGACAAGCTCAACTCAAAGCGGCGCGCGCCGCGACTGCCGGCGGCGCGGCCGTCACTGCAGACAGCACCACCAGTGACAATGCCCTGGTGCAGTTGCGCTTCGTGGCCGAGTCAGCTCTGGGCGTTTCCACGCAAGACTGGACGCTGGCGCTCGAAAAAGGCACGTACGATTTCACGCTGCCTCCCGCGCCTGCGCAGCCCCTGCGCGAGACGCTGTTGGCGGAGGTTGCCAGGCGCGACGCCGCCATCCTGGATCTGAGCCGCTACTCGACTTCTTCCGACGGCGATCGCTATTGCAGTTACCTGAAGCGACGCAGCCGGACCGCGCTCACCCCGTCAAACGACAGCGCACCGGGTGTGGTTGCGCCGCATCAAACATCGCCGCTCGCGCGCCTGGACGCCGCCCCGACGGCCGCGTCCATCGCGCCTCCGGCGGCCCTGCGGCTGTGTGTCAGCTGTCACGAGACCGGGGTTGCTCCGTTGCTGCCGTTCTCCGACCCGACGCAGCTCACGCAGCAGCTGCGCGTCCGACCGTCGGCCCACGGGGCTTTGCTCGACGAGATCCGCTTTCGTCTGTCGGCTGCGGCCGGCGCACAGCACATGCCCCTGGGATTGAATCTTTCAGATGCTGACCGTGACAGCCTCGAGGCCTACTTCGCGGCGCTGGCGGCTTCTTCGAACTGAGATCTGTGTTCTGCGGCCGCGGCATCGCCTGTGACGCGGGTCGCGTTTGACATAGCGTGTTGGGGTCGATACTTTGCGCGTCGGATGCAAGCCGGCGTCGTCGCATGTACACCAGCCACAGTCAGTCCTTTAACGCGCTCCGCACGCCGCCTGCTCGCCACGTCGCGAGCGCGCTGCTGCTGGTGATCGTGGCTCTGCCGGGCGTGTGGCCAACACGCGGCTGCGCGTCCGCAACTCAATTAGCCGAGCTGCCCCCCGCCTGGCGCGACGATCGCGGTCAAGCGTTCGATTTGCGGACCTTGCAGGGCCACGCGGTCGTATTGACCATGGCGTACGCCACATGTCACCGGGTCTGTCCGATAACCATGCGCCGGCTGCAGCAGATGCAACGCGATTTCGACCGGCGCGGCACCAGCGCGGAATTCCTGGTGATTGGCTACGACCCCGACAGTGACGATGCGGCAGCCTGGCGTCAATATCGCGAGACCCGGCATCTCACGCGTAGCAACTGGCATTTCCTGATCGGGACGCGCGCCGCCGTAGAGCAGACGGCGCGGCAGCTGGGGTACGAGTTCTGGAAATACGACGAGCACGTCATGCACGACACACGCGTCTTATATTTCGACGAGCACGGCACGCTGGTCGAAACCCGCGAAGCAGCAGGGTATGAGACCACACTGAGGTAGCAGGTCCATGGGCACCACAAAACACCCGCGCGCCAATCGAGGCCGATCATGGGTCGGCGCGTTGCTCGTGGCGGGTCTCGGTCATTCGCCAGTCACTCACGCTGCAACCAATGACAGCGATCGCATCGCAACACTCGAACAGAAGCTCGATCAGAGTCTGCAGCTGATCGGCCAGCTGTCGGCGCGGGTTCACGATCTGGAAGCACAGGCGGGGCACGGCGCCCCGCCGCCGGCCGCAGCCCAGACGGGCGCGGCCGCGGCAACGGCGCCCGACACGGCGCAACGCCTGGCGAGAGTCGAGCAGACGGTAAATCAGATGGCCGCCAGTGCCAGCCAGCACGCGGAGGAAGGCCTGGCGACGCACGGCTTTGCGGACGTCGGCGTCGGGACGCACAACGCAACCTTTCCGCGTTACCAGGGCGCCGATGTGGGTGAGCTGGACTTCTTCCTGACACCCCGGCTCGGCAGCCGCACTCGCGCCCTATTCGAGCTGAACTTCGAAGTGGGCTCGGATGGCGCCGTAGGCGTTGATCTGGAACGCGCGCAGATCGGCTACCAGTTCGCGGATTCCGCGACGGTGTGGCTTGGACGGTTTCATACGCCCTATGGGTACTACAACACCGCCTTTCACCATGGACAGCAGATCGCGACCTCCCTCAGGCGCCCCCGCTTCATCGAATTCGAGGACCATGGCGGCGTCATGCCCGCGCACACGGTCGGGGCCTGGCTCACCGGCTCTCAGCGCGTCGCCGACCACAGAGTTACCTATGACGTTTACATCGGTAACAGCCAGCGCATCACGGGGGGTGCGCTCGAGATGAATAACGCCGGCAACACGCACGGCAGCACGATCGTGGGCGGAAACCTGGGTCTGCTGCTCAGCGGAGCTCTCGACGGCTTGAAGGTCGGCGTGGACGTGTTTCAGACCCGTATCGAGGACGAGGACCAGTCGCCCTCATACGTCACGCAGCTGAGGAGTTACGGCGCCTACGCCGCCTACGACACCGATAACTGGGAAGATATCGCCGAGTTTCATGTCTTCAGCAACCAGGATCTCACGGGTCATACCGGGACGCATCACAGTGATGCCGGCTTTGTGCAGATCGGCTACCGCGCCGGCCGCTACACACCGTACGCACGTTACGAGCGGGGTGCATTCCAGCAGTCTGACCGTTTCTTCGCCGCGCAAGCCAACGGGAGCTCCTACTACCGCGAGGCCTTGGGCCTGCGTTTCGACGTAGATCTGGTGTCTTCGCTCAAGTTGGAGCTCGCCGAGACCCGTCTCACGGACCGCGTCATCGGGAGCTACGACGAAGCACTGCTCCAGTACGCGATCCGCTTCTGATCGATCGCTCTACCGGCACACCCCAGATGTTCAGAAGCTCAGCGAAGCTCCTCCTGGCCGCGCTGCTGTGCGTGGGATGCGCCACGGCAAGCGCCGCTGACCTGTATGTGATCTGCAACGCGCGGGTGCCACTCAGCGCGGCCGACGTACGCGACCTGTTCCTCGGTGAAAAGCAGTTCGCCGGAGCGCTAAAGCTGGTGCCCGTTGACAACAGCGCGGCGCAGATCGCGTTTCTGGAAAGAGTTCTGAAAATGAACGCCGCAAAATACTCGACCACCTGGACCAAGAAGTCCTTCCGCGACGGCATAAATCCGCCGCTGGTCGCAGGCAGCGACGCCGAAGCGCTCGCTGACGTCAGGCGCACCCCCGGCGCCTGCAGCTACGTCACTACTCCGACCCCGCCGGACGTGGTGGTGGTCACCAGGCTCTAGGTCTCGGGCGCCCCCGCCCTGGGCCCTGCATGTCGAGATTCTCGGCCAGAAAGGCGTAGATGTCCGCGCTCTGCGCGATCGCCTGCGTGACGGTCTCGCCCCCGCCATGACCCGAGGACAGGTCCACTGCCAGCAACACCGGTGCTGGCCCGGCCTGGGCGGTCTGCAGCGCGGCGGCGAATTTGAATGAGTGCATCGGCATGACCCGGGTGTCGTGATCACCGGTGATCACCATGGTCGCCGGGTAGTGAGCTCCCCGATGCACGTTGTGCACCGGCGAGTAGGCGTACAGTGCCTTGAACTCCTGCGGATCGTCGGGCGAGCCGTAGTCCCCCTCCCAGCCCGCGCCCTGTCCAAAACGATTGAAGCGCAGCATGTCCAGCACGCCCACCTGGGCGATCGCCGCCCCGAACAGGTCCGGCCGTTGCGTCAGGCACGCGCCGATGAGGAGTCCGCCGTTGGAGCGGCCGTGAATCGCCAGCCGGTGTACCGAGGTGTAGTGCTGCGCAATGAGCCACTCGGCGGCGGCAATGAAGTCGTCGAACACGATCTGCTTGTGCGTGCGAATGCCCTGACGGTGCCAGACTTCCCCATACTCCCCGCCACCGCGAATATTGGCGATCGCAAACACGCCGCCCATTTCCATCCAGGCGAGGCGCGAGGCGTTAAACAGTGGCAGGGTTGACAGCCCGAAGCCGCCATATCCATACAGCAGCAGCGGGTTGTCGCCCTGCAATTTGAGCCCCTTGCGGTAGGCCAGCAACATCGGGATGCGCGTGCCGTCCTTGCCGGGGTAGAACACCTGGCGCTGCTCGAACGAGGCGGGATCGAACGCGACCTGCGGCGCGTGCACCAGGGTGCCGGCCCCGGACTCCAGGTCATAGCGGTAGATGGTCGGCGGGGTGATGAGATCGGTGAACGAGTAGAACGTCTCGCGATCCTCGGGATGGCCGTCGAAGCCGGCTGCGGTGCCGGGACCGGGAAGGCTGATTTCGCGACGCGGCATGCCGTCCAGGCCGTAGGTCATGACGCGACTGTGCGCGTCGTGCAGCGTCCTGACGATCAGCTGGTGATCGACCAGGGTGACGCTCTTGCCCCCAAGATCGATCGCGTCACGCCCCTCCGGGATCACATTCTTCCAGTTTGCTCGCGCGGGGTTCTTTGGGTCGATCGCCAGCACCCGTCCGTTCGGAGCGTCGAGCGAGGTGAGGAAATAGAGCCAGCCGGCGTCGGCGCCGACATAGCTGTAGGCAGCCTCGAAGCCCTGCGCCACCAGGGTCGCGGTCGGCGCGCTCGCCGTGAGATCGATCAGATACAGGTTCTCGCGTCCCTTGTCCCCGACCTGCCCTTCACCGGCGCGCACGATGAGCCAGCGGCCATCGGTGGACAAATGCGGCTCGAACTGCCAGTGCGGATGTGCGCTGTCCTCCAGCACGCGTCGATCAGCCGCCGCCGCTGTGCCGAGCGCGTGATAGTAGAGCGCGTTGCCCAGATCCTGAGTGCTGAGTTCCGCGCCCGGCTGCGGCGCCGGAAAGGCGCTGTAGTACAGGCCCTGCGCGTCGGGGGTGAACGCCGGCTCGTAGTACTTGGTGAAACGCATGACATCGGGCAGGTCCTGGCCGGTGGCCAGGTCGCGGACACGCCACTCAGTCCAGTCCGAACCTGACAACGAAACAGCGTAGGCCAACAGGGTGCCGGCGCGATTGGGCACGTAACCGGTCACCACCGGGTTGCCCGCCGGCGGCAGCGTGTTCGGATCGACGGCGACCGCGGGCGGGTCGGTGAGCCGCGGCGCCGTCAGCAGCACGCTCTGGTCCTGGTGGCCACTGTTGTTGGTATAGAAGTAGCGACCACCTTCCCGGAACGGTATGCCGCTCTTCTCGAAATCATACAGTTCGGCGATGCGCGCGCGGATGCTCGCGCGCCGCGGCAGTGCCTCGAGATACGTGTGCGTCAGCCTCGCTTGCGCGCTCACCCAGGCGCGGGTCGCGGGGGAATCGAGGTCCTCGAGCCAGCGATACGGATCCGCTACCGCCGTGCCGTGGTACTGCTCCACCACGGAGCCGCGGGCGGCGCTCGGATAGCTGAGCCTGTCGTGAGGTCGCCGCATGGGAGTCGCGGCACACAACGCCGCCAGGGTTCCTGCTGTCCAGAGGCCTACGAGTATGAGCCCGCCGCGCTTTCGTGACATGAGGTGTTCCTCGAGGTGGATCCAGCCGCACAGCCGGCGCAATGCCCGGCATCCTAGTAGAATTGCCGCATGCTGCGACACATCGGAATAGTCGCCTGCTCCGCCGAGGGCGCGGCGCTTTGCTATCGGACCGTGTGTCTGGAGGGGGCGCAGTTACTGGGAGCGCTCGATCACCCCGAAGTCTCGATGCATACCCACTCGCTCGCCAAGTACATGAAGTGCATCGACCGGGACGACTGGCCGGGGGTCGGGGAACTGATGCTGTCCTCCGCCCACCGGCTCGCCAAAGCGGGCGCCGATTTCCTCGTCTGTCCGGACAATACGATCCACCAGGGGCTGCCGTGGGTGATCAGACGCTCACCCCTGCCATGGCTGCATATCGCGGAGGTGGTCGCGGCGCAGGCCGCCGAACGCGGGTTCCGCAGGCTCGGCATCATCGGGACACGCTATCTCGTCGACGGCGAGGTCTATCCCGAAAAGCTGACCGCGCGCGGCCTCGGGTACCTGCGGCCGAACACCGCGGAACGCGCCGAAATCAATCGCATCATCTTCGAGGAGCTGGTTGCCGGCGTTTTCAGACCCGAAGCAATCGCCTGCTTCCAGCGGGTCATGGGCCGCATGAAGGACGAAGGCTGTGACGCGGTGGTGCTGGGCTGCACGGAGATCCCGCTGATCATGAACGACGCGAACTCCCCGCTGCCAACTCTCGACTCCACGCGCCTGCTGGCGCGCGCGGCATTGCAGCGCGCCGCACACCCGGTAGCCGTGCGCTAGGGATTCCTGCGCCCGAGAATCGCGGCGCTACTTCTTGCCTTCGAACTTGAAGGAGACCTTCACCTTGGCGCGGTAAGCCTTCACTTTGCCGTTCTGCACCTGCATGTCCAGCTGCACCACCTCGACGATGCGCAGATCTCGCAAGGTCCTGGCAGCCTGCGTAACCGCTGCGCCCGCGGCCTTCTCCCAGGACTCAGTGCTGGTCCCGACCAGTTCGATGATCTTGTAGACGCTATCGGGCATGGATTTCTCGCCTTCCAGCCCCGCTTGCAGGGGCCGCCTGTTTGTTGTTCAGCCGCGCACGCATGATGCTGCCGACCCTGAGTAATTGCAACGCGCCGCGCGCCCGCCGCCAGCGTTGCGGACGTGTTGCAGGCGGCCAGGGTCAACAGCGGCAGCCTGTACCATTTCTTTCCTGGCAAGCAGGATCTGCTGCTGGCGGTGCTCGACATGTATCACGGCGGCCTGCGCACCATGCTGCTCGAGCCGGCGTGGCGCGGCGTGACCGATCCCATCGAGCGGATCTTCGCGCTGCTCGCCCGCTACCGCCGCTCCCTGGCGGACACCGACTGCTTCTACGGTTGCCCGATCGGCAGCCTCGCCCTGGAATTGCACGAACCGGATCAGCCGGTGCGCGAGCGGCTCGCCGCGAACTTCGCCGCCTGGACCGATGCGATCCACCAGTGCCTGAAGGACGCAGGATCACGCTTGCCACGCGATCTGGATCGACGCGAGCTGGCCGCGTTCGTGTTGACCGCGATGGAGGGCGGCGTAATGCAGGCGCGCACCTTCCGCGATATCGGCAGCTTCGACGGTGCAGTGCGCCAGCTGCGTGCCTACTTTGAGACCCTGCTGCGCGAGGCGCCGCCCAGGCGGGCCCCGCGCGCGCGAACCATGCACAAGAAGAAGGAGCGACCATGAACCCGATGATGCATGAATGGACGGCGGCAGCGGCAATCCTGCTGGCGGGGATGGCGATGGCGGCGCCCGCGGAGGCGCCTCCCGCCCCTTACCAGCCGCTCGCTTTCCTCGTTGGTCATTGCTGGAAGGGCACGTTCCCCGACGGCAAGGCCACCGATGAGCATTGCTTCAGCTGGATCTACGGCGGCAAGTTCGTGCGCGATGAGCACGTCGTGCATCGCGGCGAAGGCCATGCCGACGGCCTGGGTGAATCGATTTATGTGTGGGATGCGGCCTCGAAGCAGCTGCAGTATCTGTACATCGAGAGCGCCGGCGGTTTCAGCCGCGGCACCGTCTCCGGCGAGGGCGACACGCTGCTGTTCCCGCCCACAAGCTACCTGGAGAAGGGCGAGACGCAGACCTATCGCAGCCGCTGGCAGCCTGCAGGCCGGGATGCCTACGACGTCGTGACCGAGTTCCTGGTGAAAGAGGGCTGGGTGCCGGGGTTCAAGCTGCACATGGAAAAGGTGACGCCGGCGAAACTCAAGGAACCGAAGGGATAGTCGGCCGTCGCGTAGCCCCCCGCCTGCCTGCGGGTGCGCGGCTCTCCGCGGGCCGACGCCATACGGGGCGGCGCACGAGCGTGCTCTTGCCGAACAGCGATTCGATGAGATCGACGGCGAGCACCGCGGTCTTGTTGTGCACATCAAACGCCGGGTTGAGTTCGACCACGTCCAGGGAAGCCAAGCGGCGCGTGTCGGCGATCATCTCCATGCACAGCTGCGCCTCGCGGTAGGTCGGGCCACCGGGCACCTGTGTGCCCACGCCGGGGGCGATATCAGGATCGAGGAAATCGACATCGAAACTCACATGCAGGTGGGTGTCGTTGTCGAGGCCCGCGAGTGCCTGTTCCATGGTCTGACGCATGCCCATCTCATCGACGTAGCGCATGTCGAACACGTCGAGCCCCTGCTCGTGGACGAAACGCTTCTCACCCGCATCGACGCTGCGGATGCCGACCTGACGCACCCACGCGGGCTGAACGGCGGGCGACACTCCACCGAGCTCGGTCAACTCACGCGGTCCGAACCCGCACAGGCACGCGAGCGGCATGCCATGGAGATTGCCGCTCGGCGACAGCTCGCTGGTGTTGAAATCGGCGTGCGCATCGAGCCACAGCACCCGCAGGGTCCTGCCCTGCTCGCGGCAGTGGCGCGCCACCGCGCTGATCGAGCCGATCCCCAGACAATGATCGCCCCCCAGGAGGATCGGCAGCCGCTCCTGCTGCAGCTGCGCGTACACCGCCTCGTGCACCAACTGGTTCCAGCGCAGCACCTGCGGCAGATGCCGGTATCCGTCCTGCGGCGGCTGCCAGGGATTTCCCGGTCCGTTCAGGTTACCGAGATCCAGCACCTCCAGCTCACGCTCACGCAACGCGGTGGCCAGTCCCGCTACGCGCAGGGCCTCCGGTCCCATGGACGCGCCCCGATCCGCCGCGCCCACGTCCGTGGGCGCGCCAATGAGTGTCGCCGCACGCGAGGCGCTCACGCCGGCACTCCGGGGCGAACCGCCAGCTTGCGGGGCTCGGGCAACAGCAGGGCGAACAGATCCTTCGGATCCTCCAGATCCGGCAGCAGATCGATCTGCCGCTGCGCGCCGCGCTCCTCGTGATGAATGCGCAGCAGGTAGCGCAGGGAAGAGAAATCCTCCAACGCAAATCCGACCGAGTCGAAAATCGTGACGTCGCGATCGCTCACCCGCCCGGGCACTTGCCCGGCCAGCACCTGGGTTAGCTCAGTGACCGGGAAGGCCGCATTCATCTGCTGGATCTCGCCCTCGATCCGCGACTGCGGCTCGTACTCCACAACGACCCGCGCATCCTGACGCAACAGAATGTCCGGATGCAGCTCGGTCTTGCCCGGACAATCACCGCCGACCGCGTTCAGGTGTACCCCCGCGGTGATCATCTGCGGCGTCAGAATCGTGGCGTTGCGCTTGTCGGCCGTGACGGTCGTGACGATGTCGGCGCCCTGCACCGCCGCCGCGGTCGAGCCGCAGCGCACCACCTGAAGGTCCGGCAGATGCAACCGCGCGAGATTGTGCTCGAGCTTGGCGGTCGCAGCGGCATCGGTGTCGTACAGCCGCAGTTCGCGGATACCGAGCATGTGATGGAAGGCGATGCTCTGGAATTCGCTTTGCGCGCCGTTGCCGATGAGAGCCATCACCCGGCTGCCGGCGCGTGCCATGCGGCGGGCCGCGAGTGCCGAGGTTGCGGCTGTGCGCAGCGCCGTGGTGAGCGTCAGCTCCGCGAGCAGCAGCGGGTAGCCGGTCTGAACATCCGCGAGTACTCCGAACGCCGTCACCGTGAGCAGCCCCACCGCGGTGTTCTTCGGGTGCCCGTTCACGTACTTGAAGGCGTACAGCCGCCCGTCCGAAGCCGGCATGAGCTCGATCACGCCCAGCGGCGAATGCGTCGCGTGGCGCGGGGACTTGTCGAACACGCTCCAGCGCAGGAAATCCGCCTCGATCTCACCCGCGAGCTCCTCGATGAAGCGCGCCGTCCCGCGACGGGCGACGAGTTCCTGGATGCGCTCGATACCAATGAAATCGACCATGACTGCTCTCCGTCGGCTGCATCTCATGGTCGGCCCGCCCACAACCAAAAGAAAGCCAGAAAGCTGTTCATAACTGGTACCTGGTTGAGCACAATGGCAGGTGCGGTTGACGTTTATGCTATAGTCCGCCGGGAGGTTAAACCGGCGTGGACGACACCGACCGCCAGCTGATCGGCCTGCTGCGCAACGACGCCCGTGCGTCGGTGGCCTCGCTGGCGAAGGCGCTGGGGGTCGCTCGCGGCACGGTGCAGAACCGCATGACGCGGCTGGCCGCCAACGGCACCATCGTCGGTTACACGGTGCGCCTGAAGCCCGACGTCGAAGAGCAGCGGATGCGCGCCTTCATGACCGTCGCGGTCGAGGGCAACCAGGTCGATGCGGTGATCAAGGCGCTGCGCGGCGACCCGGCCGTGGCGGCCCTGCACAGCACCAACGGGCGCTGGGACATCGTTGCCGAGCTGCGCGCCGACAGTCTCGAGGGTTTCGATCGCGTGCTGGCGCGCATCCGCCTGATCGAGGGAATCTCACAGACCGAGACCAGTCTGCTGCTGTCCACGTTCAAATTCTAGGGAGGGTAGATGCCGCCGTTACACGAACTACTCGGCCGGCTGCGGCAATTGCCGCGCAATCTCGGCGTGTTCATAGCGCATGCCGAACGGCGCTACGCCAGGCAGGCGAGCCGGGAGCTGCTGGAGCTGTACGGGCGCGAGCACCGCGAGCACCCGGAGCTCACCGGTCGATCGCTGTACGTAGCCGTGGTCGCGCGGCGTCTGGGGCCGGACGCCACCAATGCCGCGGATGTCGTCCTGCGCGCCGAGGAGAGCTTCACCGACTGGCCGGTGGAGCGGGAGTTGAGATTTCGTCACGTGGTGCACTACCAGATCTTCGTTGAATACACGCGCCAGGGTCCGGCCCGCCAGGGCACCCGAACCAATATTGGCGAGGCGGTGGCGCGCATCATCCCGGAGGAGATCTGAAGTTAAGCGGCTAGCGTCAGCGTCGCCGCCTTGAGTTCGCGGGCGCGCCTCAGAAATAGAAGCGGCTCAGCGTGTCGGCCACACACACCGGTTTCTCAATGCCCTGCGCCTCGATGGTCACCCGGATCTTGACCTGCACGGCCCCGCCGTCCGCCTCCTCGACGCTGACGATCTGCGCCCGGGCGCGCACCCGCGCGCCGCTGCGCACCACGCCCGGAAAGCGCACGCGGTCACAGCCGTAGTTGAGCTCGAGCTTCATCCCCTCGGCAGTCAGGAGCTGCGGCAGGAAGTAGTTGACCAGCGCCAGGGTGAGGAACCCGTGGGCGATGGTGCCGCCGAAAGGGCCCTTGGCGGCACGTTCCGCGTCCACGTGAATCCACTGGTGATCGTCGGTGGCGTCGGCAAACGCATTGATGCGTGCCTGATCGATGATCAGCCAGTCGGTCGGGCCGTAGCTGCGACCGATGGCGGCCTGATACTCCGCTGCCGAGCGGAATACGGCGCCCGCCATGTCAGAGCCTCTCGATGATGGTCACGTTCGCCTGGCCGCCGCCCTCGCACATGGTCTGCAGGCCATAACGCGCAGCGCGCCGTTCCAGCTCGTGAAGGAGCGAGGTCATGAGCCTGGCGCCCGTCGCCCCGAGCGGGTGTCCGAGGGCAATCGCGCCACCGTTGACGTTGACGCGCGCAGGATCCGCGTCCAGGTCGCGTTGCCAGGCGAGCACCACCGAGGCAAAGGCTTCGTTGATCTCGACCAGATCGATGTCGGCGAGCTTCAGTCCGCTCTTCGACAGCGCGTACTGCGTCGCCGGAATGGGCGCAGTCAGCATCCAGATGGGATCCGCACCGCGAACCGAGAGGTGGTGAATGCGCGCGCGCGGCTTGAGCCTGTAGCGCCTTAGCGCGCCCTCCGAGGCGATCAGCAGCGCCGCGGCGGCATCGCCGATCTGGCTGGACACGGCCGCAGTGATGCGGCCGCCGGGGGTCAGCGGCTCGAGCGTCGCCATCTTCTCGAGCGTGGTGCCCACGCGCGGCGTCTCATCCTGCTCCAGGCCGTTGATGGGGGCTGTTTCGCGCGTGAAGAAACCGCGCCGAATGGCCTCGAGTGCGCGGCGGTTGCTCTCGAGCGCGAACTCCTCCATCTGCCGGCGGGTGATATTCCACTTCGCGGCGATCATTTCGGCTGCGCGGAACTGCGACACCTCCTGGGTGCCATAGCGCTCGCGCCAACCGAGTGAACCACTGAAGGGGTCCGGGTGACCGAACGCTCGCCCGGCGACCATCGCCGCCCCAAGCGGAACCTGGTTCATGGTCTGCACGCCGCCGGCAACCACCAGGTCCTGCGTTCCGCTCATGACGCCCTGCGCCGCAAAGTGCACGGCCTGCTGCGATGAGCCGCATTGCCGGTCTACGGTGGTACCGGGAACATGCTCCGGCAGGCCCGCGGCGAGCCAACAGGTGCGCGCAATGTCGCCGGCCAGCGGTCCCACCTGATCGACGCAGCCGAAAACGACGTCATCGATCTGTCCCGGATCCACGCCGGTGCGTTCAATGAGCGACTTGATCGCGTGTGCGCCGAGATCCGCACCATGCACCGCCGCCAGGCTGCCCTTTTTCCTGCCGGTCGGAGTGCGCACCGCGCCGACGATGTAGGCCTCGTTGCCCATCAATGGGTCCTTACTTTGCAGTGCCCTTGCCCTTGGGGGACGTGTCACGCGCTTTGTGCGCGTCCGGGTGCAGGTACATCTCGAGTGTGAAGCCCTGCTCGAAGCGGTGGCCGTGATCGACATCGCGCGGCTCGAGTCCGTTCAACGCCTCCTTGGCAAGCACCAGCGCCCGGCGGCTCTTCGCGGCGATGAGCGCCGCGAACGCGCGCGCCTCCTTCAGCAGACTCTTGGCCGGAACCAGCCTCTCGACCGCTCCCAGCCGGTACGCTTCGGCCGCATCGATGCGGCCGCCCGTAAAGAAGGCCGCGCGCACCTTGTGCAGCGGAAACATGCGCGAGAGATGCGAGGCGCCTCCCATGGCGCCGCGGTCAATCTCCGGCAGCGAGAAATAGGCGTCCTCGGACGCAATGATCACATCGCTCGCGCCGCAGATGCTGACGCCACCGCCGATCACGAAGGAGTGCACTGCGGTCACCACCGGTACCTCGCAATTGCGCACCGCGCGGAAGGTCAGGAAATTGCCGCGGTTGAGCTGCACGATCCGCTCGGGGCTGTGCTGCATCTCCCTGATATCGACGCCGGCGCAAAAACCCTTGCCCGCGCCGCGCAGCAGCAGGCAGCGCACTTCCGGCCTCGAGCCCATGCTGGCAATGACCGCGGCGAGTTCGTTCCAGGCCTTGCTGTCGAGCGCGTTGACCGGCGGTCGATCGAGAACCACCTCGCCGATGTGCGCGTGAATGTCAGTGCGGATGGCCACGTCGAGATAGCCAGGTTAGCGCAGCAGCGCGAGCCAGTCGCGATCCCTGGGCCCGTAGGCCACGAAAAAAGGGTTCAGCAGCTCCTCGCGGGTGTTATACCGCAGCGGCTCGCCGTCCAGGCGGCTCACGCTACCGCCCGCCCCTGTCAGGACCGCGTGCGCAGCCGCCGTGTCCCACTCGCTGGTGGGCCCCAGGCGTGGGTACACATCCGCGGCGCCCTCGGCAACCATGCAGAATTTGAGCGAGCTGCCGACGGCTATCAGCTCGTGCGCTCCGACTCGCGTGAGAAACGCATCGAGTGAGTCGCCGCGGTGCGAGCGACTGCCCACGACCCGCACCGGCGCGCGGGCTCGCGCCGCTACGTGAAGCTCCTCGCATGGAGCCGCGGATCTCTGACGCCACGCGCCCACGCCCGGCAAGCCGCGGTAGCTCATGTCCGTCACCGGAACATGCACCACGCCCAGTGCCGGCGCATGCCCTTCGATGAGCGCGATATTCACGGTGAACTGACCGTTGCGCGACAGAAATTCCCGGGTGCCGTCGAGCGGATCCACGAGCCAGTATCGCCGCCACTGCGAGCGCTGTGCGAACCGCGCGTGTACCGCCTCCTCGGACAGCACCGGTACGTCGGGCGTGAGCTCGCGCAGCGACTGCAGAATGAGCTGCTGCGCGCGCAGATCGGCAGCGGTGAGCGGGGATGCATCGGCCTTGGTGGTCGCGACGAGCTCACCGCTTGCGTAGATCTCGAGGATCTCCCGCCCCGCCTGCCGGGCGATTGCGGCCACGCGGGCCAGCAGCTCGTGCGAGGCGCCACTCATGCGCCGCCGGTTACCCTGAGGGCTTCCAGGTGCGCGATGATCCGGTCGGCGGCCTGCTCCGGATCGAGCGTGGTGGTGTCGATGCGTATCTCCGGGTTCTCGGGCGCCTCGTAGGGTGAATCGATGCCGGTGAAGTTCTTCAGCTCGCCGCGCCGCGCCTTCCTGTACAGCCCCTTTACGTCGCGCCGCTCGGCTTCCGCCAGCGGCGTGTCCACGAACACCTCGAGGAACTCCCCGGGCGCAAACAGCTCGCGCGCCATACGCCGCTCGGAGCGGAACGGTGAAATGAAGGACACGAGCACGATCAGGCCCGCGTCGACCATGAGCCTGGATACCTCGGCGACGCGGCGGATGTTCTCGACGCGATCCTGGGCCGTGAAGCCCAGGTCCTTGTTGAGCCCGTGCCGGACATTGTCACCGTCGAGCAGATAGGTGTGTCTTCCGGCGGCGGTGAGCTTTTTCTCGATGCGGTTGGCAATGGTGGATTTGCCGGCGCCCGAGAAACCCGTGAGCCACAGCACGCACGCCTTCTGCCCCTTCAGCCCTGAGCGCGCCTGCTTGTCGACGTCAAGCGCCTGCCAGTGCACGTTCTGCGAGCGCCGCAGCGCGAAAGTGATGAGGCCGGCACCCACGGTGCCGTTGTGGAGGCGGTCGATGAGGATAAACCCGCCGAGCGCGCGATTATCGCCGTAGGGCTCGAACGGGATCGCCCGGTCGAGCTCCAGCTCGCACACTCCGATGTCGTTGAGTTCGAGCCGTTCGGCGGCCGTGTGCTCCAGGGTGTTGACGTTGATCTTGTGCTTGAGCGGGCTGATGGTCGCCGAGACGGTACGCGTGCCCGCCTTCATCAGGTAGGCACGCCCCTGCAGCATGGGCTCATCGTGCAGCCACACGATGGTCGCCTCGAACTGGTCGGCCACCTGCGGCGGTGAGTCGCCCGCGGCGATGACATCGCCGCGGCTGACGTCGATCTCGGAATCGAGCGTGAGGGTGACGGACTGTCCGGTCACCGCGGCCTGCAGATCCCCGCCCGCGGTCACGATGCGCGCGACATAGCCCTCGCGGCCTGAGGGTAACACGCGGATGCGATCGCCCTTCTTCACGCTGCCGCTGACGATCTGGCCGGCAAAGCCACGGAAGTCCGCATTCGGCCGGTTGACCCACTGCACCGGCAGGCGAAACGCCGCGCCGGCGCTGTCCGCATCGACCTCGACGCTCTCCAGGTGCTGCAGCAGCGTCGGGCCCGCGTACCAGGGCATGTTGGGACCGTGCGCGACGACGTTGTCGCCGTGCACCGCGGAGAGCGGAATGGGCGTGATGTCGGTAAGTCCAATGCGCGCGGCGAAGGCGCGATAGTCAGCGAGGATCGTCTCGAAGGTGGCGCGCGAGTATCCCACCAGATCCATCTTGTTGATCGCCAGCACCGCGCGCGAAATGCCCAGCAGCCGCGCCAGGAAACTGTGGCGGCGCGTCTGGGTGAGCACGCCCTTGCGGGCATCGACGAGAATGACCGCCAGATCCGCGGTCGAGGCGCCGGTCACCATGTTGCGGGTGTACTGCTCGTGCCCGGGCGTGTCGGCGACGATGAACTTGCGCCGTTCGGTGGAGAAGAAGCGGTAGGCCACGTCGATGGTGATGCCCTGCTCGCGCTCGGCCGCCAGCCCGTCGACCAGCAACGCGAAGTCCAGCTCGGCGCCGCGCGTGCCGACTCTCTGTGAGTCGTGCTCCAGGGCCACGAGTTGGTCGTCGAATATCAGTTTCGATTCGTACAGCAACCGGCCGATGAGCGTCGACTTGCCGTCATCGACCGACCCGCAGGTGATGAAGCGCAGCAGGCTCTTGCGCTCGTGCGCGCGCAGGTACGCGTCGATGTCGCTGGCGATGAGATCGGACTGGCGGGTCATCAGAAATAACCCTCCTGCTTCTTCTTCTCCATCGAAGCCACCGCGTCGTGGTCGATGACGCGGCCCTGGCGCTCCGAAGACCGGGCGAGCAGCATTTCCTGGATGATGGCCGGCAGTGTGTCCGCCTCGCTCTCGATGGCGCCGGTGAGCGGATAGCAGCCGAGCGTGCGGAAGCGTACCTTCTTCATGACCGGTTGCTCGCCGGGCAAAAGTGGCATGCGCTCATCGTCCACCATGATGAGCGTCCCGCCACGCTGCACCACCGGCCGCGGGGCCGCAAAGTACAGCGGCACGATCGGAATCTGCTCCAGCCAGATGTATTGCCAGACATCGAGCTCGGTCCAGTTCGACAGCGGAAACACGCGCAGGCTCTCTCCGGGGCGCTTGCGGGCGTTGTAGAGCGACCAGAGCTCGGGGCGCTGCTGCCTGGGGTCCCAGCGGTGCTGGGCGGAGCGGAACGAAAAAATGCGCTCCTTGGCGCGACTCTTCTCCTCGTCGCGCCGCGCGCCGCCGAAGGCCGCATCGAAGCGGTACTTGTCGAGCGCCTGGCGGAGCGCCTGGGTCTTCATGACATCGGTGTGCAGCTGCGAGCCGTGGGTGAAAGGGCCAACGCCTAAGCGCAGCCCCTCCGGGTTCACGTGCACCAGCAGCTGCATGCCGAGCTGCTGTGCGACTGCGTCCCGAAACTCGTACATGGCACGGAACTTCCAGGTGGTGTCGACGTGCAGCAGCGGAAACGGCGGCAGCGCCGGATAAAACGCCTTCACGGCGAGGTGCAGCATCACCGCGCTGTCCTTGCCGATGGAGTACAGCATCACCGGCCGCTCGCACTCCGCGACCACCTCGCGCAGGATGTGGATGCTCTCCGCCTCGAGCCGTTGCAGGTGGGTGAGAGCCGCCGCGGCCGGTACGGTACTACCGGCCGTCGCCCGTGTGCCGGGCGTGTCGCTCGCGGCTCGACTCATACACAGACTCCCTCAGCACGCGCGCGACGGACGCCGGAACCCCAGGCCCCCGGGTCGGCCTGCGCCCGGATCACGAAACTAGTCTACGCGGAGCACCGGACAAGCGTAACTCGCTCAAAAACGGCCGGTGCAGAGCATCGCACCGAGCCCGTGGGACGCACGGTGCCAGGAATGCGACGAAGCAACTGGAGGCAGGTGCCGGGCCGTGCTCTACTGGCGGGCGTGCTCCGTCACGCCCAAGTGCTGCTGTGCGGCTGTCTGCTGGGGATCCTGTTCTCCGTGCCTGTCGCGGCCGACACCACGGAGACTACGGAGACCGCGGCCCCCGCACCCAAGCCACCGCCGGCAAACCCAACCGAGGACCAGCTCACCGAAGTCATCGTGCAAACCACGGAGCCGAGGTTCGTGGCTCCGACGCGGCGTGACCGCATCGGCAGGATCTGGGCGCCCGTGCTCATCGACGGCAAGGGACCCTATCGCCTGGTGCTCGATACCGGCGCCAACCACTCGGCGGTCACCGGGCGCACCGCGCAGCTGCTCGGGACAATCCCCTCGCAGGACGGGACCACTCTGGTGACCGGATTCACCGGCTCCGCCGTGGTGCCCACCATTCACGTCGGCCGCCTGGAGGTGGGCGACCTGCTCCTCGGTCCTGCGGATCTGCCGGTGCTGGCGGACGTTTTTGGCGGCGCGCAGGGTGTGCTCGGTATCGAGGGACTGGCCGAGATGCGGATTTACGCGGACTTCGGGCGCGATCAGCTGATTATCTCGCGCTCGCACGGCGAGCGCGCCCGCCGTGATTTCACCGTCGTGCCGCTCACGATGATCCGCGGCGGCCTGCTGGTGGCCGACGTGCGCGTGGGATGGGTGCGCGCCAAGGCCATCATCGACACGGGTGCCCAGGGGACCGTCGGCAACCTCATGCTGCGCGACGCCCTGATGCGACATCCGCCGCGCAACGCGAAGCACGAGGACATCATCGGCGTGACCCTCGACGTGCAGGGCGGTGACAACATACAGGCACCAGACATCGACTTTGGTCACCTCACCGTGCACGGCGTGCGCGTCACCTTCGGTGACATGTATCTGTTCCAGCACTGGAAGCTGACCGACCAGCCAACATTGACGCTCGGTATGGATCTGCTCGGATCGTTCGACGTGCTGATCATCGATTACAACCGGCACGAGCTGCAGATCCGGCTGCGCGGTGCGAGGCTGCCGGACTAGTGCTCAGGATGTGCCCCGCCCGCGTTGTCCCATGCGCAGGAACCGCCGTCGTTCGTTCCACTGGTGCCGCGCATGCAGCCGCTCGGACTGGTTTGCGGCTTCCGCTGGCAGCGCCTGCAGGGCGCGCAGTGCGGCGGCATGCGCCATGGCGACCGCCGGGTCGGTCTGCAGCAACGCGCGATAGTGTTCGAGGAACGGCTGCTCGGCCGGCGCGCCCCCGCCGGTGAGCAACTCCCGCGCGTGCGCTCCGATCGCAGCGCTCTCACTCGCGGGCAGATCATCCGCGTAAGCGACCGCGTGATCGACATCCGCGATCAGCCGGTACAGAGGCTGTAACCAGGCCCATTCCGGGCTGGTCGTGATCTGTCGCAGCCGCTCGAGCGGCGAGGCCGGCGGCGCAAAATGGCGCTCCGCCTCCAGCAGCGCTCCCAGCACGCCCTGCAGGGCGATACTGCTCTCCCGAAGACTGTCCAGCCACGGACGGTCTGATGACATGTCCTTAGCCTACCCGCTGCCCGTGGACGGCGCCAGGCAGCAGCCCCACCAAGCTGCAATCGGCGAGCTCGCCGATGCACGCGAGCGTGACGTCCGCCGCCGGATAGGCCTGCAGCTCGCGTGCGTCCAGCGCGTAGTGCCCCTGGCGCGGAAAGACGGTGGTCAGGCGCTCGCGCCACGCGCGCTTCATGGCGGCGAGGATGCGCAGCTTGTCATCGACCATGACGTAGTGATCGGCGGGAAAGCGCCGCTCGATGGCTTCCAGCATCTGCTCCTTGTGCAGGTAAATGAGGACTCTCCCCTCGACCGCGTCCCACAGGCCGGCGCGCTGCACCTTGCGCGGCTGGAAGACCACGTCGCCGTCGGAGAGGATGACGGTGGTTCCGAGGCGCGCGCAGCGCGCCAGCGCCGCCCGCGCACCCGGATAGAGCCGGTCGGCGAACGGGTAATCCACCAGAAAGAACGACACCCGCAGCAGCTGCGGATCGTCGAGGTTCTCCAGGCGATAGCGCTGCAGAGCTCCCAGATAGTCGGCGTACCCGAGCTGCGCGCGCAGCTCCTCGAAAATTGCCCAGTAACGGTCGCGGCTGGCGTGACCGAACTCGCGCTGCAGATGTGCGCTCAGATCGGCTTGTACGGCGTCGTTGTCGAGCAGTGTGTTGTCCACATCGAACAGGAACACGAGTTTCGTCGCCGTATCCGCCATTGGGGGTGCCCCGTGCCGTCGCCTGCGAGCCAGTGTACGCTGTGGGTCAAGACCGCAGAGGCGGGCCTGTCAACCCGCCAGTCGCAAGCGCGTTGCCAGCGCTCAGAGGTCCTGCGCACGGAGGTACGGGGAGTGAATATGGACGCTCGCCGACGTCGCCTGCTGGCGTCAACGGGCACGGGCGTGCTGCTCGGCGCCCTCGCCAGTTGCCACTACGGCTCCAACTACAGCCTGCCGACCATTGATGTGCCGAACTCCATAGCGATCGCGGACGTCGATGGCGACGGCACTCCCGATCTGCTGGTTGCCACGACCGCCGACCAGGGCAATCCGCACAACCCGGGCTTCGCCAACGTCATCCTGGGCAACCACGGCTCCCCGGGTACGTTCCACACCGGCGTACGCTACCCGACGACGGGAAACGACCCCTCCAGCCTGGCGGTCGCGGACCTCACCGGCTCCGGATCCCAGGACCTCGTGATTGCGAACTTCGGCGCCGGCAGTGTCTCGGTGTTCCTGCACGGAGCGACTCCGGGTACCTACAAGTCCGCGGTCGACGTGCCGACCGGCGGGGAGCCGAACCAGCTGGTGATCGGCGACCTCAATGGCGACGGCAAGCCGGATCTGGTCATCGCGGACGCGAGCGCTACCGGCAACGCCATCGTCCTGTTCCAGGACCCGGCTAACCCGGGGCAGTTCCTCCCGCCGACGAAGCTCGCGACCGGCCACAGCACCGCGGCGGTCGCGATCGGGGACCTGAACGGCGACGGCGCCCCCGATATCGTGGCCGCCACCTCCGACGCCAGTGGCAACAATGGCGCCGTTTACATCTTCTACCAGAACGCCACCAGTGCCGGCACGTTCCTGGCGCCGGTGACAGTGCCCGCGGGGGCACAGCCCCAGGCGGTCAGGATCGCGGATGTGAACCACGACGGCCTGCAGGACATCGTCGTGGCCAATTTTGGCCCGGGCACCGACCGCAAAGGATCGGCGGGAGTCTCGGTGCTGCTGCAGGACGCGGCGCATCCAGGCAGCTTTCTGGCAGCGGTCACGTACGCCACCCATGGGGGGACCATCGATGTCGCGGTTGGTGATCTGGACGGTGATGGCAAGCCGGACCTGGTCGTTGCGAATCTCGGACCCACCCCCACGGGCAGCGTGTCCGTGCTCCTGCAGGATCCAGCGCGACCGGGTGTGTTTCTTGCGGCGACGAGCTACCCGGGCCTCGGCCAGCCACTCTCGGTGGCGATCGCCGATCTCAACGGCGACGGTCATCCGGACATTGCGGTGGCCGATGGCGCCAGCGCCACCGTCATGCTGCAGAACGCGACCTCGCCCGGTACGTTCGCGCAGCCGGTGCAGGTCGGGAATTAAGGCAGGAGCGTCTAGCGCGCGCTGTAGCCGCGCGCATCGAGACAGGCGATCATGGCGCGGCGATAGTCCGCCACGCTTCCCGATGACTGCTGCGACGAGCGAGTGGGATCGAAACCCGTCTGGTTCACCGCCCAGCTGTGGCACTCGTAACGGTCCTTCTGCGTCTGCTCATCGCTTTGACCGTTGCGGGGATAGAGGTATACGCCCGAGCCACTGCCGCCGTACTGTGCGGCGCCGCTGTATGTGCCGTCGGAGGATGAGTCAGTTGCGTCGCTGCCCTCCACCGGCGGCGGATCCGTCACGACATAGCCGTTGTCGCCCGGGCTCCAGGTGTAATAGAGGTTGTTCCAGTAGTAGTAGGGCATCCCACCCCACCAGAACGTGGCATAGCCGAACGGAAGTATCGGCAGGAACCACGCAAAACCGGGGTTGAAATAACAGTGCGGCCAGAAGACGCCGTGCCAGTAGCCGCCGCCCCAGGCGTGCCCGCCGTTCCAGCCGGGTACGAAACCTCCGCCGCCCGAGTAGCGAGTGGCCGCATGCATCGCGCTGGTACCCGCGAAACGTCCGTGCGCGGCCGGGTGAAAGGTCTGCGCGCCAGGGGCGCTGGCGAAGTGAGGCCCGGCATAGTAGTGCCCGCCCGCGGCACCGGCGAAATGCCCACCCGCGGCAGCGGCGAAATGCCCGCCCGCGGCACCGGCGAAATGCCCGCCGCTGATATGTCCGCCACTGAAGTGGCCACCGCCGCCCATGGCCTGCCCGCCCCCGAAGTGGCCCCCGCCCCCTGCTCCGGAGTGGCCTCCTCCCCCGCCTGCGGAATGGCCGCCACCTCCGGAGTGTCCGCCACCGCCTGAATGGCCTTGCGCATAGGTCAAAGCTGGCGCACCCGCTACCGCAACGCCGAGCAGCAGGGCTCCGACGGTCCGTATAAGTTGTGTGCTGGCTCTGTTCACTCTCATCACCCCGTTGTCGCAACCGCGGTCCTTGAAAGGTCCCCGGCTACTGGATTAGACGCCTCGCGGGCGCGCGTGTTCAAGCTGACGTACATTAAAACGCAGTCACGCACCGGCGCGTTGACCGCCATCGCAAGGACGCGACCGGCTTGACATTTCTTGAGGCAATTCATCGATCTGTGCGCACGCGCTTCCGTTCCCGCGCCAGCCGCGGCTCAATAGACCATATTGAGGGCGATTGCCGGCGTCACACTGGCCGTCGCGTTACGTCCCGCGACGAACATCCTCAGGCCCAGGAGCAGGCCGATGCGGCTGTTCCAGTTGTATTCGATCGCCGGGGCAAGACCCAGGGAGTATCCGGACCCTGAACGGGCGCGAAAACTGGAGACGCCGGGAGCACCGGCTGACGGCAGGCTGCCGCTCACGCGTGTGCTGCCGTTGTGCTGATAGACGATATCGAGCGCCAGCACCCAGTTGCGGGTGACGCTGTACTCCCCCGCCGCATCCGCCGTGAAGGAATCGCCGGGGTACGCGCGGCCGCGAAATCCACTCGAAGTCCCATAGACGCTCACGTCGTGCACGCCCGCGGAGGAAGACACCGCGTACGTGAGGTCAAGCCGTACCCGCAGAATCCGCCCATTGGGCATCCACAGGTAGTCCTGGGAATAGATCGACAGGCCCGTGGTGTACGCCCCCGCCCCGAAGCCGTCGCTGGCGCGCCCGAGGCGCTGGTAGCGTCCGGTGGGCAGGGTCTCGTCGATCACCAGCGCGATCGCGGGCATGCGGTGACCGTCCTGGAATCGCGTCAGGCCGTAGCCGGCCTGCAAAGTGAGATCACCTACGCCGACACTTGAGCTGTTGGGGGCTCCCGCGGGCTCGTTGAAGCCGAACCGCGGAATGAAGCCCACGGAGACCCGGTCCGTGAGCCCGTACAGAATGTAACTCAGAGAGCCGATATCGTGTTCGCGGGCACTCGCATGCCGTGTGCCATTCATGTCGAAGCGGCCGTCAGTCATCACGTCGAAGAGGTAGGGCTCGACCAGCATGTGCCCCTGCGGCAGCATTGCCGCGGAAGGCGCGAGCATCGGTCCCGTCCACCAGGCGTCGTCGCGCGATTGATCGGCAGCCGCGGCAGCGCCGCTGGCGACCATCACGGCGCAGGCCAGCCCGTGTCTCAACACGCTCGCTCGGGTTGTGTCGTGCCACACGCCTGTCATTCGCTCACGTCGGTCTGCGCGCATGATCCCCGCCTCACGCCCCGCCGCGCACTCCGTTTCCTGCTGTGATGCACGTCACACTGCGGGCCCGATTAACTTTCCGTCACAATCGTCAGCAGTCCTGAACCTGCGACGTTGTTAACGCCCAGAAGCCGGGGGTTCCGGCTCAATACCGACCGCTTAACAGGCGCTTTCAGGAGGAGAATCCATGTTGAAGTCCATCCGTACCGCTCTGACCGTCGCTGCCGTGACCCTGTCGCTCAGCGGCCTTGCCACCAACGCGATGGCCGACACGCAGTGGCAGAAGACGCACCCGCGCCGCGAGCAGGTGAACAATCGGCTTGCCAACCAGAACAAGCGCATCCATCAGGAGCGCAAGGAAGGCGAGATCACCAAGGCGCAGGCGGCGAAGCTGCACCGTGAGGACCGCGCCATCCGCAAGGAAGAGCGCACCATGGCGAGCACCAATCACGGCCACATCACCAAGGCCGAGCAGAAGGCGCTCAACCAGCAGGAGAACCAGGTCAGCAAGCAGATCGGCAAGTAATCTCCCCTGACCTCGAGCGGCGGGAGCGCGGTGCACTGCGCTCCCGCCGTCTTGTTTCAGCCGCGCTCGAGGCAACATGTGTGCTGCGGTGCGGGCTGTTCAGGCCTTGAGTGAGAACGGCGTGAAGTTCGTGTCGCGATCGTAGTAATCCTCCTGCTCGGCACGCTTCAGAAAGCCGACGATGCGGTAAGTCACCGGGGTCATGATCACTTCCCACGCCGATTTCAACACGTATTGCGTCGTGGTCACCGTGAGGAGCTCGCCGCTCGGCCACAGGCCCGCGAACGCGATGGTATAGAACAGCCCGGAGTCGACCAGTTCCCCGCAGAGCGTGGAGCCGACGATGCGTGTCCACAGCCAGCGGCCCGAGCTCCAGAGCTTCATCTTCGCCAGCACGTAGCTGTTGACGAACGAGCCGCACCAGAACGCCACGATCGAGGCGCCGATGATGCGCGGCGTGTTGCCGAAAATCTCCTCCACCGCCGGCTGCTTGTGGCGCCAGAAATCCGCGGGCGGCAGGTGCACGATCACCGCTGACATGAGTGCCGCGAACACCAGCGCCGCAAAGCCGCTCCACACGACGCGGCGGTCGCGCGCATAGCCATACACCTCGGTGAGGATATCCCCGAAGACGTAGGAGATCGGAAAGAACAGCACACCCGCCATGAACGTCACCGGCCCCCACAACGGCACGTGTACCGTTGATACCTTGGCCGGACCGATGAGATTCGCGCACAGCAGCACGCACACGTACGCGCCCAGGATGAGGTCGTAGTAGCGGTAGCTCTTCAACGGCCCGGATCGCATCAAGCCGGCAGCACCGTGCCCACGGCCTCGCCGAAACCGATACGCGCGTACCCCTGCCGTTCGCACCAGCCCCGCAGCGTGACCCGATCGCCGTCCTCGAGGAAGGTGCGTGTCTCGCCACCGGCGAGCGCGATCGGCTGCCGGCCACCGCCGCTCAGCTCCAGCAGCGACCCGCCCTCAGTCGGCAGCGGACCGGACTGTGTGCCGCTGCCGAACAGGTCCCCGGCGTTCAGGTTGCAGCCGTTCACGGTGTGGTGCGCGAGCATCTGCGCGATGGTCCACCACGAGTCGCGGAAGCTCGCATGCGACAGGCGCTGCGGCCGCAGATTTGCAGCGCGCATGCGCGCGCTGTCGAGCCACACCTCCAGTTGAATATCGATGGCGCCCGCTTCGCGCAACGCGACATCGTCGAGGTATGCAAGCGGCGGCGGCTCGCCGGCCGGTCGACTCCAGTAAGCACGAAACGGTGCGAGCGCCTCGAGCGTCACCACCCATGGCGAGACCGTGGTTGCGAAGTTCTTCGCCAGAAAGGGACCCAGCGGCTGGTACTCCCACGCCTGGATATCGCGCGCCGACCAGTCATTCAGCAGGCACAGTCCAAAGACATGCGCCTCGGCCTGCGCCAGCGGTACGCTGCGGCCGAGCTCGTTCCCACGCCCGACGAATACGCCCACTTCCAGCTCGTAATCCAGCCGCCGCGTGGCGGCGAGCTCCGGCCGCGCGGCCCCCGGCGGCAGCACCTGTCCCATGGGGCGCGCAAAGTCGTAACCCGACACCCGGATCGAGGAGGCGCGGCCGTGGTACGCGATCGGCAGCCACTTGTAATTCGGGAGCAGAGGATTGTCGGGGCGCAACAGCCGGCCCACGGCGGTGGCGTGATGGATCGAGGCGTAGAAGTCGGTGAAGTCGCCCACCTGCGCCGCGACGCGGTACTCCGCGGCGTTCTGCGGAACGAGCCGCGAGCGCAGTGGCTCCGCCAGCGCGGAGTCCGTGCGCAGCGCGGAGGACAGGGCCGCCCGCAGCGCCGCGCTGGCCTGCGCTCCGAGGCCCATGAACGCATTCAGAGCCGGCTGGGCACAGGCGGCGAGTGCCTGCGCGGCGAGCCCGTCGAAGAGGCCCAGGCCATGCAGCGCGCCCAGATCGAGCACAGAATCGCCGATGGCGACGCCGCCGCGGAAGTGCTCGGCGCTGCGCGCGCGCCGGAAGGCGCAGAACGGCAGGTTCTGGATCGGAAAGTCGCTTGCGGGTGCGTTCGCGGAGCTGACCCAGCTGCTGAGCTTCGGGTCGTGCGTGGCGTTGATCGCGGTCATGGACATGGAAGTCAAGTCCGCTGCGGCTCAGGGGCCGCGGCGTCCGCGCGGCGCCGGCGTCGCCAAGTCCGGTGCGAAGTTCTTCTTCAGGCCCCGCCACACCTGCACGTAATCGCCCTGCAGGAGCGGTGTCTGCAGCGCGTAGCGCGTCGGCCGGATCACGGTGCGCGTCTCGAACATGAAGGCCATGGTGTCGGTGATGTGCACCGGCCTGGAGGTGTCGGCTGCGACTGCCTTGTCATAGGTCGCGGCATCCGGCCCGTGCCCGCTCATGCAATTGTGGAGCGACGCCCCGCCCGGAGCGAAGCCTTCGGCCTTCGCGTCGTAGACCCCTTCAATCAGTCCCATGAACTCGCTGGCGACGTTGCGATGGAACCAGGGCGGCCGGAACGTGTCCTCCATCGCCAGCCAGCGGGGCGGAAAAATCACGAAGTCGATCGCATCCACACCCGGCGTATCGCTGAGCGACTGCAGCACTGCAAAAATCGACGGATCGGGATGATCGTAGCTGATGGAGCCGATGGTGTTGAAGCGCCGCAGGTCGTACTTGTAAGGCGCATTGTTGCCATGCCACGCCACCACATCGAGCGGCGAGTGGTCGATGCGCGCCGACCACAGGTGGCCGGCGAACTTCGCCACCAGTTCGAACTCTCCCTCCTGGTCTTCGTACCGGGCGACGGGTGTCTGAAAGTCGCGCGGGTTGGCGAGTCCGTTGGAGCCGATGGGCCCGAGGTCCGGCAAGCGAAACGGCGCGCCGAAGTTCTCGCATACGTAGCCGCGCGCCGCGCTCTCCGGCAGCTCCACCCGAAAGCGCAGGCCGCGCGGTATCACGGCGATTTCCAGCGGCTGCACCTCGATGAGGCCCAGCTCGGTGGCGAGGCGCAGCGCGCCCTGCTGCGGCACGAGCAGCAGTTCCCCGTCGGCGTCATAGAAAAAACGTTCGCTCATGGAGCGGTTGGCCGCATACCAGTGAATGCCGCAACCCAGCTGCTGGTCCGGCGAGCCATTACCCCCCAGAGTGGCCAGCGCCGCGATGAAGTCGGTCGGCTCGCGCGGCAGCGGCGGCGGGCTCCAGCGCAGCGGGTTCGGTGAGGGCACGGACTCATCGAAGCGGCTGGTGATGTGGCCATCATCGATGCGCCGGAAGGCATCGTGAACCGCCGCCGGCCGGATGCGGTACAGCCAGCTGCGCCGGTTGGCGTGCCGCGGGGCGGTAAAGGCGGTCCCCGAGAACTGTTCCGCATACAGCCCGTAGGCGCAGCGCTGCGGTGAGTTGCGTCCCTGCGGCAGCGCGCCTGGCAAGGCCTCGCTCGCGAAATGATTGCCGAAGCCGCTGTGATAACGCGGCCCGGCGCCGGCGGCCGCTCCGGCAACGGTGCTCATACAGCTCACTCCCGCCTGGGGTTGCGCACACTATAATGTCGTACCAACGATTGCGCACTCGCGGTTGCAGTCAGTCACCACCTGCTAACATGCAGGCCGTGTCGGGATTGAACTGGTGGCTGGCGGCTGGCGTGCTCGCGTGCAGCTCGTTGGTGTGCGCCCCGCAGCTGCCGGCCGCCGACAGCGCGGCGGCGCCGCTGACGCCGGTCGCACACTCCGCGCTTGTGACCCTGGAAGCCGGCCCCACAGCCGCGGGGCTGGTGCTGCAGCTGCGGCACACGGCCGATCAGACACCCGTGGCGGTGACTGATCTGACGGTGTCCGTCGATGGCAAGAGCCAGCTCGCCGTGCGACGTGCGGACGGCTCATGGTTCGTACCGCTGTCCGGCGGCGCCGCCACTGCAAACGAGCAGCTCGACGTGATGGTCGCACACGATGGTATCCGCGAGGCTCTCAGCGGCCGCGTCACCGTCGCCGCCGCAGGCGCCCCCGGCGCGCGCAACGCCAGCGGCGCGCCGAGCGTGCTGCGCGATCACAAGCAGCTGGCGTGGTGGATCCTCAACATCACCATCGTGCTGATCGCGGCGATCGCGATCTCACGGCGCCTGTCGTGACCTGGCGCGCGGCCCAAGTGCGCAAGCTCAAGGGCGTCGGCCCTGCGGTTCGAGCACCAGCAGCCTGAATGATCCCGGCAGGATTGCCGGCCGTGGATGCGGGTGTTCGGGTGTGGCCGCGGGCGGTGGGCCAAAGTCCGCGCTCACCAGATAGATACGGTGGGTGCGCACATCCAGCGCCATGGTGCGGGCGCCGCGCCGTGTCGGCACTGACTGCGCGACCTGCAGAGCACCGGAGGCACTCAGGCTCACCACCGTGAGTGTGCCCTCGCCGCACGATGCGAACGCCAGACGGCTGCCCGGATCGAAAGCCGCCGCGTCGACGCCCTCGCCGATGGGTGCGTTGCCCAGCACCTGCCCCGAGGCGGCATCGATCAGCGCCATGACCTTGTTGCCGCACACCGAGAACAGATGCTGCCCGGCGGCATCGAGCGCCAGGCCCGAGGGCTCCTCGCAACCGCTGATCGGCCACACCGAGGTGACGCTGAGCTTTTGCGGATCGATCAGCGCGAGGCTGTTCTTGTCCTCGAGGTTCACGTAGATGCGGCCCTTGCCGTCCGAGACCGCGAACTCGGGTTTGGCGTCCAGCGCGATGGTGCCGATGACTTCGTCGGTCTTTGCATCGACGGCGGTCGCGTTGCGCCCGCGCCCGTTGAACGTGAACACGCGGTGGCTGGCGGCGTCGTAGAGGATGGCGTCGGGGTTGTCGCCGGTGGTCTTGATCTCCTTGAGGCGCGCGAGCGTCTTCAGATCAAAGACGACGATGACGCCCGAGCGCCCGGCGCTGATGTAGCCGCGGCCGAGGTCAGGAGCGAGCGCGATCCCATGCACGCCCGGGGTATCGGCAATCTCGCCCGCCACCGCCAGCTTGTCGGTATCAATGACCTGTACACGCGTGCCGTGTGCGATGAAGAGGCGATGACCACCGGGTTCGAACGTGAGGTAGTCCCAGCCCTCGTCCCCGGGCAGCGGCACTTCGTGGGCAATGCGATATTGCGGGCCGGCCTGCGCGTGTGTCGTGGCCAGAACCAGTAGCAGCGCGCCCACGAACGCCAGGGGCCCCGGGGACGCGATACTGGACATGCGTGTCATCCGAGCTCTCCTTGTCTCTTCCTCAGTGGATCAGCCGCGCGCACAGGTCCAGCAGCGGCCCGGGCAACAGCCCCAGCAGCAGCACCGCCGCTGCATTCAGTCCCAGCGCCAGGCGCACGCCCGCCGCAGCCTGCGCCGGCGGCAGGTGCGGCGCCGGTTCATCGAAGTACATGAGCTTGATCACGCGCAGGTAGTAGAAGGCGCCCACCACCGAGGTGGCGGCCGCGATGACCACCAGCCACAGGTGGTGGGTTTCCCACAGCACCTGAAAGATCCGCAGCTTCGCCCAGAAGCCGACCAGCGGCGGCACTCCGGCGGTCGAGAACATCAGCACCATCATGGCCAGCGCCAGCGGCGGATCGCGCTGGTACAGGCCCTTGTAGTCCTCGAGCTGGTCCGCCTCGAAGCCCTTGGCACTCGCCAGCAGGATCACACCGAAGGAACCGAGCGCCACCAGCACATACACCAGGGTGTAATAGAGCGCCGCCGCGTAGCCGTCGGGCGTGCCGGCCACAAACCCCAGCACGATGAAGCCGACGTTGGCGATGGTCGAGTAGGCGAGCATGCGCTTGAGGTTAGTCTGCACGATCGCGACCACGTTGCCGACAACGAGCGTCATGACCGCAAGCGCGGCCAGCATCTGCGACCACTGCGACTCGGTGCCGGCGAGGCCATGCGCCAGCAGCCGCAGCGTGAGCGCGAAATAGGCGATCTTCGGTGCAGTACCGATGAACAGCGTCACACTGGTGGGCGCGCCCTCGTACACATCCGGCAGCCACATGTGAAACGGCACGGCCCCGAGCTTGAAGGCCACCGCGACCACGATGAAGACCAGGCCGAGGGTCACTCCCGGACTGAACGGCGCGTGCAGCCGCGCGGCGATCTCCCCCAGGTCCAGTGTCCCCGTCAGCCCATAGATCAGCGACATGCCGTACAGCAGCGCCCCGGAGGCGATGGCGCCGAGCACGAAGTATTTCATGGCAGCCTCGGCCGAGATGCCCGAGTCGTCGAACGCCACCAGGGCGTACACCGACAGGGCCAGCAGCTCCACCCCGATATAAACGGTCAGCAGGCTGTTGGCGGACACCAGCACGAAGATGCCCAGCAGCGCGGTGAGCGCCAGCACGTAGTACTCGCCGCGCAGGATGCTGCGGTTCTCGAGATAGGTGCGCGAATACAGCAGCGCCACCGCGACGAACAGGAAGGCGGCGAGCTTCAGCGCGAAGCCAAGCTCATCGGCAACGTACATGCCCTCGAACAGCACGGTGCGCTGCGTGACGTGTCCGTACTGCACGGTGAGGCCGGCGCCCACCGCGAGCGCCAGCAGCGTCAGCGTGGGGGTGAGCCCGCGGCGCCGCTCGCCGGCAAACACGTCCACCAGCAGGATGACGCAGATCGCCGCCGCCAGCCAGATCTCCGGCACCGCCGCAGCAAGGCTGGACCAGTTCATAGCTTGGTGGCGATCGCCTGGCTGACCAGATGCTGGATGGAGGGCTGCATGACCTTCAGCAGCGGCGCGGGCCACACTCCGACCACCAGCACCGCCAGCGCGAGCGCCGTCAGCACGATGCATTCGCGGCCGTTCAGGTCCTCGAGCGCCGCAACGCGCGGGCTCGCGACCGGCCCGAATATCACGCGCTTCACCAGCCACAGCGTGTAGGCCGCGCCCAGCACCAGCGTCACCGCCGCCAGCAGCGAGTACCAGAAGCTCGCCCTGAAGCTGGCGATGATCACCAGGAACTCGCCGACGAACCCGGAGGTTCCGGGCAGTCCGGTGTTGGCCAGCGCAAACAGCACCATGAACGCCGCGAACACCGGCATGGTGTTGACCACGCCGCCGTAGTCGGCGATCTGGCGGCTGTGCACGCGGTCGTACAGTACGCCGACGCACAGAAACAGCGCCCCGGAAATCAGGCCATGCGAAACCATCTGCACCATCGCCCCATCGAGCCCCATGCCGGCGCCCTGCACGCTGCCGGTGTTGCGCACGATCTCATAGACGACGAAGGCTCCGAGGGTCACGAAACCCATGTGCGCAATCGAGGAGTACGCGATCAGCTTCTTCATATCCTGCTGCACCAGCGCGACGAAGCCGATGTAGATCACCGCGATCAGCGACAGGGCGATCACCAGCAGGTCGAGCTCGCGGCTTGCGTCGGGCGCAACCGGCAGGCTGAAGCGCAGAAAACCGTAGCCGCCCATCTTCAGCATGATGGCCGCCAGGATCACTGAGCCGCCGGTGGGCGCCTCGACGTGCGCATCCGGCAACCAGGTGTGCACCGGGAACATCGGCACCTTCACCGCGAAGGCGAGCAGCAGGGCGAGAAAGATCCAGCGCTGCTCGACCAGCGTAAGTGGCAGGGCCTGGAGACTCGCGATCGAGTAGCTGCCGCCCTTCACGTACATGTAGATCAGCGCCGTCAGCATGAACACCGAGCCCAGGAACGTGTACAGGAAGAACTTGATGGTCGCGTACACTCGTCGCGGCCCGCCCCAGATGCCGATGATGAGGAACATCGGAATCAGCATCGCCTCCCAGAAAAAGTAGAACAGCAGCGCGTCGCTGGCGGAAAACACCCCGATCATCAGGCCTTCCATGATGAGGAAGGCGGCGTAGTACTGCGCCGGGCGCGTCTCGACAACCCTCCAGCCGGCGATCACTACCGGTACCGTCATGAACGCGGTGAGCACGATCAGCGGCAGCGAGATGCCGTCGACGCCGAGCGCGTACCAGGCGTCAAAGCGCGGAATCCACGGCAGCTTCTCCGGGAACTGCAGCGCCGCGGTGCCGGTGTCGAACGCACTCCACAGCGGCACCGACAGCGCCAGCGTCGTCACCGAGGCGAGCAGCGCCAGCCAGCGCCCGGCCACGATGTTGCGATCGCCGAGCAGCACGACAGCCAAGCCCGCGGCGATGGGCAACCAGATGAGGATTGACAGCAGACCGTGCATCGCGTCGGGCAGGGCTTCAGTAGCGGGCGTGCGCCAGGAACCAGCCGAGCAGCACCGCCAGGCCGATCATCATCCAGAACGCGTAACTGTAGAGGTAACCGCTCTGCACGCGCCGCAGCATGCTCCCGGCCCAACCCACGGTTGCGGCGCTGCCGTTGACCATCGCGCCGTCGATCAGCGCCTCATCGCCCCCCTTCCATAAGCCCACCCCGATGAGCCGCGTGAGCGCGGCGAGCACCTGCTCATTGAACCAGTCGAAGTAGTACTTGTGCGTGAGTACACGATACAGCCAGCCGAAGGTGCGTACCGCAGCGTCCGCCCACGCCGGCCGCCACAGGAAGCAGGCCCAGGCCGTGACCGCCCCGGCGAGCGCGAACCAGAAAGGCGGCGCCGCCAGGCCGCGCAGCGCGAATTGCACCGGGCCGCCGAAGTCGGCGCCGAGCCTGCCGACCACATCGTTCCCGGTGAGCACCAAGATCGAATGCCCGAAGTAGCCGCCGAACAACACCGGGCCCACGGTGAGCGCGCCGATGAGGATGGACGGGATGGCGAGTGCAATGAGCGGCAGCGTCACCACCGCCGGACTCTCGTGGGGGGCGCCGCCGTGGCCGTGTTCGTCGCCATGGGGCGCATGACCGCCGGCGACCGCGCGGAAACGCTCCGGCCCGTGAAACGTCAGGAACAGCATGCGGAAGGTGTACAGCGCGGTCACGAACACCCCGCACAGCACGCACCAGTAGGCGTAGGTCGCGCCCCAGCGGTGCGACTCGCCGACCGCCTCGATGATCGCGTCCTTGGAGTAGAAGCCGGAGAAGAACGGCGTGCCGATGAGCGCCAGCGCGCCGATCCAGCAGGTCACGGCCGTGATCGGCATGTACCTGGCAAGCCCGCCCATGCGGCGCATGTCCTGCTCGTGGTGCAGGGCGATGATGACCGAGCCGGCGGCGAGGAACAGCAGCGCCTTGAAGAACGCGTGGGTCATCAGGTGAAAGATTGCCGCACCGTAGGCGGAAACGCCCAGCGCCACGGTCATGTATCCCAGCTGCGAGAGCGTCGAGTAGGCGATCACCCGCTTGATGTCGTTGTTGACTACCCCGAGCAGCCCCATGAAGAACGCGGTGGTGGCGCCGATCACCAGCACGAACGACAGCGCCGTATCGGAGTATTCGAACAGCGGCGACATGCGTGCCACCATGAAAATGCCGGCCGTCACCATGGTGGCGGCATGAATGAGCGCCGAGATGGGTGTCGGACCCTCCATCGAGTCGGGCAGCCATACGTGCAGCGGCACCTGCGCCGACTTGCCCATGGCGCCGATAAATAAGCAGATGCAGATCAGCGTCAGCGCCCCGACGGCAGAAGTGGAGCTCAGGGCAATGAGCGCGTGCGCGATCTGTGGAGCCGCGGCGAACGCGTCACGATAGGCGAGCGAGTGGGTGAAGTAGGCGATGCCGGCAATTCCCAGCACGAAGCCGAAGTCGCCGATGCGATTGACGATGAAGGCCTTGAGATTGGCAAAGATCGCGCTCGGGCGCGTGTACCAGAAGCCGATCAGCAGATACGACACCAGGCCCACCGCTTCCCAGCCGAAGAACAGCTGCATGAAGTTGTTCGCCATGACCAGCATGAGCATGGAGAAAGTGAACAGCGAGATGTAGCTGAAAAAGCGCGTGTAGCCGGGGTCATCGCTCATGTAGCCGATGGTGTAGACGTGCACGCACAGCGACACGAACGTCACCACCGCCATCATCAGCGCGGTCAGCCGGTCGATGAGGAAGCCGACCTCCATGTGCATACCATCGCTGACCAGCCAGGTGTACACCGGCGCGTCGTACGCCGGCACGCCGTCCCAGTAGATCTGCTTCAGCACCATGAGCGACAGCCCGCAGGAAATCGCCACCGCCGCACAGGTGACGGTATGGGCGCCGGCGCGCCCGATGAGGCGCCCGCCTAAGCCCGCGATGACGGCGGCCACGAGCGGCAGCAGCGGCACACTGATCAGCACGATGGGATTCATGCTCGCGGTCAGCCTTTCAGCGTGTTCAGGTCTTCGACGTTGATGCTGCGCCGTTCCCTGAACAGCACCACCAGGATGGCGAGTCCGATCGCCGATTCGGCCGCGGCCACGGTGAGGATGAAGAACACGAACACCTGCCCGTTGATGTCCGAGAGATAGCGCGAGAACGCGATGAAGTTGAAGTTCGCGGCGAGCAGCAGCAGTTCCACGCACATCAACAGCAGAATGACGTTCTTGCGGTTGAGGAAAACGCCGGCAATGGCGAGTGAGAACAGGATCCCCGACAGCGTCAGCAGCTGCGCCAGCGTGATCATGGGCGCTTCTCCGCGTCCATTTGCACGATGCGCAGCCGGTCGGCGCGCCGCACCGCCACCTGAGCGCTGACGTCCTGCTTCTTGAGGCCCGGGCGGCGGCGCATGGTGAGCGCGATGGCCGCCACGATCGCCACCAGCAGCAGCATGGCTGCGAGTTCGAACGGGTACGCGTATCGGGTATACAGCACGCGCCCGAGTTCGAGCGTGTTGCTGTAGGTCGCCGCCGTGGGCGTTGCACCGCGGCCGGCGTCGATGCCGAGTCCACCGCGCGCCCATACCACTCCCACGATCTCCACGATCACCGCCAGGGCCGTGAGCCAGCCGAGCCAGGCGAAGCGGGTGAATCCCTGGCGCAGCTCCGCCAGGTTGACGTCGAGCATCATGACCACGAACAGGAACAGCACCATGACCGCGCCGACGTATACCAGCACCAGCACTACGGCGAGAAACTCGGCCTCGATCAACAGCCAGATCGCCGCCGAGGTGATGAAGCACATGACCAGCGCCAGCGCCGAGTACACCGGATTGCGCGCGCTGATCACGGCGAGCGCCGCGCCGATGAGCACGGCGCCGAACACATAGAACAGCGCCTCGATCAGCATGGGCGGCCGCCGGCGGCGCGAGGGCTGACGCGCGTGTTCATCGGTAGGGCGCGTCCGCCGCCCGGTCGGCCGCGATCATCGCCTCGTAGCGTTCACCGACCGCGAGCAGCTTGTCCTTGCTCATGATGTTCTCACCGCGCCGCTCCATGTGGTACTCGAGAATGCGGGTGAGCACGATGGCATCCACCGGACAGGCCTCCTCGCAGAAGCCACAGTAGATGCACTTGAAAAGATCGATGTCATAGCGCGTGGTGCGCCGCGTGCCGTCGGGCGCCACATCCGAGTCGATGGTGATGCACACCGCCGGGCACACCGCCTCGCACAGCTTGCAGGCGATGCAGCGCTCCTGGCCGTTCGGATAGCGGCGCAGCGCGTGCAGGCCGCGAAAGCGCGGTGACTGCGGGGTCTTCTCTTCCGGATAGTTGAGGGTGTACTTGCGGCTGAGCAGGGTGCGGGCCGTGACCATGAGCCCCTTCACGAGCTCGGGCAGCAGGAAGGTCTTGAGCGGATTTACAGCCATCGATGCATCCCGTCAGTGGTACCAGGGGCGCGACCAGGGTCCGATGCGGTACACGGCGCACAGCATCTCCACGCCGATCCACACCAGGGTCACCGGGATCAGCGCCTTCCACCCCAGGCGCATGATCTGGTCGTAGCGGTAGCGCGGGAAGGTCGCCCGGAACCACAGAAACAGGAACACCAGGCAGAACACCTTGAGAAACAGCCACAGGAAACTCGGCTGTCCGAGGAAGGTGTCGCCCAGGCCGGGGTAACCCTGCAGCGGGCCCTGCCAGCCGCCGAAGAAGAACACCGCGGTCAGGGTCGAGATCAGGATCATGTTGGCGTACTCGGCCAGGAAGAACAGCGCGAACGCGATGCCGGAGTACTCGACGTGAAAGCCCGCAACGATCTCGGATTCGCCTTCGGCGACGTCGAATGGCGCGCGGTTGGTTTCCGCGATCCCGGAGATGAAATACACCATCAGCAGCGGGAACAGCCAGAACCAGTTCCAGGACAGCAGCCCGCCCTCCTGGGTGCGCACGATGGTGCCGAGATTCATGCTGCCGGTGGCCATGAGCACGCCGACCAGCGCAAAGCCCATGGCGATCTCATAGGCCACCATCTGCGCCGCGGAGCGCATCGCGCCCAGGAACGCGTATTTCGAGTTCGCCGCCCAGCCGGCGATGATGACTCCGTACACGCCCATCGACGTGAGGGACAGCAGGTACAGCAGGCCCGCGTCGGCCTTCGACACCACCACCGTCGGCGACAGCGGAATCACCGCCCAGGCGGCGAATGCCGGGACGAGTGCGATGATGGGCGCGAGCCGGAACAGGAACTTGTTGGAATTCGTCGGGATGATGACTTCCTTCATGAGGAGCTTGAGCACGTCGGCGAACGGCTGACCCACCCCGGGCAGCAGGCCGAAGAGGCGCACGCGGTTCGGCCCGCGGCGCAGCTGCATCCAGCCGATGATCTTGCGCTCCCACAAGGTCAGCAGCGCCACGCAAATGATCAGCCCGACCGTGATCACCAGTATCCACACGGTGGAGCGTGCGTAGTCCGGCAGGGACAGCCAGGTGGTTGCGAGCGTCTCGAGCACGTGCGCTTTCCGCTCTTCGCTTCAGTACGTCACGGCCGGCGTGCGGCCTTCACGCGTCTTCTGCAGCGACGGCGCGCGCCGCAGCAGCGCATCCGTCTGGTACATGGGCACATCCACCAGCGCCGTGGCGGCCCCCTCGGTCTCCACGCTCACCGCGTGAGTGCCCTGGTAGCCTGCGGGTCGGACCCCGTCGCATGCCTGGCGTACCTCGTGCAGGACCTCCTCGGAGGACTGGTAATCGAAGCCCGCGAGGCCGAGCAGGTTGCCGAGTACCCGCAGCACCTTCCAGCCCGGACGCGCTTCGCCCACCGGCACCGCCGCCCCGGTCTGGCTTTGCCACAACCCCTCGCAGTTCACGTACGTGCCGGAGGTCTCGGCGAACGTCCCCATCGGCAGCAACAGGTGGGCGACGCGCTTGAGCTCCTCGCTGGCGAACGGCGTCACCGCGACCACGAACTCGGCCCTGGCGAGCGTGCGCAGGCTCTCGGGAGCGAGCGCATCCATCGAGGGTTCCAGACCGCCGAACAACAGATAGGCCCGCAGGGGATTCTCCAGCATGTCGCGCGCGCTGAGGCCCGCTTGCGCCACCGGTTTGACGCCCGCCTCACGATGCGGGATCGCTCCGGCGAGATAGGCGCCGGCGGCGTTGCCGCCTTCGGCGAGGCGCCCCAACGACGCCCCGGTGATCTGCGCCAGCGCCGCGGCGAGCGCGCGCAGGTCCGCGAAAGCCGCATGACGCGCCGCCAGAGCGCCGAGCCAGACCGCACGCTTCTCCCCGCTGAGCAGCACCTGCGCGGCCGCACGATGCGCGTCGGTGATGCGCGCCTCGCCCACCGCGGCTCCGAGGTGGCCGGGCACGGGCTTGCCCGTCGCGGCGGCCGCGGCGGCGACGACGGCACTCAGATCCGCCACCAGATCGGCGGGCGCGGAGGTCAGGTGCGCCTTCACCGGGAACAGATACGGGAACCGCGCCGGGTTCAGCATCGCTACCTGCGCGCCGCGCACGGCCGCCTTGCGCACGCGATGCGCGAGAATCGGTACCTCGCGGCGCAGGTTCGCCCCGATCACCAGCAGCGCGTTGAGCGAATCGACCTCGGCAATGCGCATGCCCAGACCCGGAAACACGGGATCCGCCTGCTGGTCGCGGAAATCGCGCTGTCGCAGGCGGTGATCGACATTGTGGCTCTTCAGTCCGCGCGCGATGCGCCCCGCCAGGTACAGCTCCTCGAGCGTGCTCGAGCTGCTCACCAGGACACCGAGGTCGGGCGCGCGCGCGCGCAGCCCTTGCGCGACCTGCGCGAGCGCGCTCTCCCAGTCGGTCTCGACCCAGGCCTCCCCGCGGCGCAGCAGCGGGGTTGCGAGGCGATCGGGGCTGTATACGCCCTCGTAGCTGAAGCGGTCACGGTCGGCGATCCAGGTCTCGTTGATCGCCTCGTTCTCGCGCGGCACGACCCGCATCAGCCTGCCGCGCAGCACATGGCCGAACAGATTCGTGCCCACCGGATCGTGCGGGGAAATCAGCGGCGTGGAGCTCATCTCCCAGGCGCGCGCGCTGAAGCGGTACGGCTTGGAGACCAGCGCGCCCACCGGGCACAGCTCGATGACGTTGCCGGCGAGCTCGTGCTGCACCGTGCTCTCCATATAAGTGCGCACCTTCATGTGCTCGCCGCGGCCGATCATGCCGAGCTCCTGGATGCCGGCGATTTCCTCGGTGAAGCGGATGCAGCGGGTGCAATGAATGCAGCGCGTCATGTCGGTGGCGATGAGGGGACCGAGGTTCTCGTCCGCCACCACCCGCTTGCCCTCGTGGTAGCGGGATAGGTCGCGGCCGAAGCCGACCGCCAGGTCCTGCAGCTCGCACTCCCCGCCCTGGTCGCAGATCGGGCAGTCGAGCGGGTGATTGATGAGCAGGAACTCCATGGTGGCGCGTTGCGCGCCGATGGCGCGCGCGGACTTGGTGAAGACCTTCATGCCCTCGAGCACCGGGGTGGCGCAGGCAGGCAGGGGCTTGGGCGCCTTCTCCACCTCCACCAGGCACATGCGGCAGTTGGCCGCGACCGACAGCTTGTCGTGGTAGCAGAAGCGCGGCACATAGGCGCCGTGCGCATCGGTGACGCGTATGAGCATCTCGCCCTTGCGCGCCTTCACCGGCACGCCGTCGATCTCGATGTTGACCAGGTCATCCGCCATGCTCTTGTCCGTGCGCGCGGCTTACGCCGCCTGCGCTCCCGGCGCGTCGCTCACGAGGCTGCGGCCGCCGTGATCGATCATGTATTCGAACTCGTGCCGGTAGTGCCTGAGGAAGCTCTGCACCGGCCAGGCCGAGGCGTCGCCGAACGCACAGATGGTGTGCCCCTCGATGCGGTTCGCGACGTCCAGCAGCAGCCCCAGCTCCTCGCGCCGCGCCTGGCCCGCGAGCACCCGCTTCAGCAGCCGGTTCATCCAGCCCGTGCCCTCGCGGCACGGCGTGCACTGTCCGCAGGACTCCGACATGTAGAAGCGCGAGATGCGCTCCAGCACCCGCACCATGCACGTGGTCTCGTCCATCACGATGGCCGCGCCGGTGCCGAGGGCCGACCCGGCCGCCTTCACGGAGTCGTAGTCCATATTCGTCTTGAGCATGATGTCGCCGGGCACCACCGGCACCGAGCACCCGCCGGGGATCACCGCCTTGAGTTTGCGCCCCGCCCGCACGCCGCCGGCGAGCTCGAGCAGATCCGCGAACGGGATGCCGAGCGGCAGCTCGAAGTTGCCGGCCCTAGCCACGTGGCCGGAGACCGAGTAAATCACCGTGCCGCCGGAGTTGGGCGGCCCAAGGGAAGCAAACCATGCCGGACCCTTGCGCAGAATGGTCGGCACGGACGCGAAGCTCAGCGTGTTGTTGATGGTGGTGGGCGCCCCGTACAGGCCGAAATTCGCCGGGAACGGCGGCTTGAAGCGCGGCTTGCCGGGCTTGCCCTCGAGGGAGTCGAGCAGCGCGGTCTCCTCGCCGCAGATGTAGGCGCCGGCGCCGATGAAGGTGTACAGGTCGAAGTCGACGCCGCTCCCCAGCACGTTCTTGCCGAGGAGTCCGGCGGCATAGGCTTCCGCGAGCGCCGCCTCGAAGCGCGGCACCGGCTCGCCCAGGAACTCGCCGCGAATGTAGTTGTAGGCAACCGTGGAGTTGGTGGCATAGCCGGCAATCGCCAGGCCCTCGATGAGGGCGTGCGGGTTGTAGCGCAGGATGTCGCGATCGTGGCAGGTACCGGGCTCGCTCTCATCCGAATTACACACCAGGTACTTCTGTACCGGGGAGTTGCGCGGCATGAAGCTCCACTTGGTGCCGGTGGGAAAGCCGGCGCCGCCGCGGCCGCGCAGTCCGGAAGCCTTCACCGCATCGATGATCTGCTCGCGCGGCGGCTTGTCCCGCATCAGCCGCTCCCACACCTGGTAACCGCCGATGGTGCGGTAGGTGGCGAGCGTCCACGAGCGCTCGAGGTGCAGCGGCTCGAACACCCCCAGGTTCATGCGCTCAGCCCAGGCGCCTGCGGCCGCGCTCATTTCAGGCCCTCCAGAATGCTGTCGAGCGCCGCGGGCGTGAGGTGCTCATGGAACACGTGATCCACCATCATCATCGGCGCGCCGGTACAGGCCGCGAGACACTCCTCCTCCTGCTTGAGAAAGATGCGGCCGTCGGGGGTACTCTCGTTCACCTTGATGCCGAGCCTGGCTTCCGCGTGCGCCACCAGCTCCTCGGCGCCGTTCAGCATGCAGGAGATGTTGGTGCAGATGCTGACGTGATGGCGGCCGCAGCGGTGGGTCTCGAACATCGAATAGAAGGCCGCGACCTCGTACACCTGGATCGGCGGCAGTCGCAGGTACTCCGCCACCGCATCCATGAGCGGCGGGGTGAGAAAGCCGTTGTTCTGTTCCTGGGCCGCACGCAGCGCCGCGATGCACGCCGAGCGCTGGCGCCCGGGCGGAAACTTCGCGACCCAGTGATCGATTTCCGCACGGGCGTGCGCCGACAGCAGCTGTGGGTTGCTGTCGGCCCCGTTGGCGCCGGTGGCGCCCTTGTCAGGCTCGGTGCTCAACGGTCGATTTCCCCGAACACGATGTCCTGCGAGCCGATCACCGCCACCACGTCGGCGAGCATGTGGCCGCGGCACATCTCCTCCAGCGCCGCCAGATGCGGGAACCCCGGCGCCCGGCACTTGAGGCGATACGGCTTGTTGGCGCCATCGGATACCAGGTAGATGCCGAACTCGCCCTTGGGCGCTTCCACGGCAGCGTAGGTCTCTCCTTCTGGTACTTCATAGCCTTCGGTGAAGAACTTAAAGTGATGGATGAGTGACTCCATGTCTTCCTTCATCTGCTCGCGCGAGGGCGGGCGCACCTTGCGGTCATCGATCATCACCGCTCCCGGGTGCGCGCGCAGCCACTCCACGCACTGACGGACGATGCGGTTCGCCTGGCGCATCTCTTCGACCCGCACCAGGTAGCGGTCGTAGCAGTCGCCGTTCACGCCGAGCGGCACATCGAAATCCATGCGCTCGTACACTTCGTAGGGCTGCTTCTTGCGCAGGTCCCAGGCAATGCCTGAGCCGCGCAGCATCGGACCGGAGAAGCCCAGCTGCAGGGCGCGCTGCGGGGATACCACCCCGATGTTGACCGTGCGCTGCTTCCAGATGCGGTTGTCGGTGAGCAGCGTCTCGTAGTCGTCGATGGCGGACGGAAAGCGCGCGGTGAAAGCCTGGATGAAATCGAGCATGGTGCCGGAGCGCGCCTCGTTCATGCGTGCGGCTTCCTTCTGGGAACGCCACCTGGAAGCCTGGTACTTCGGCATCGCATCGGGCAGATCGCGGTGCACGCCGCCGGGGCGGTAGTAGGTGGCATGCATGCGCGTGCCGGATACCGCCTCGTAGACGTCCATCAGCTCCTCGCGCTCCTTGAAACACAGCAGGAACACCGTCATGGCGCCGATGTCGAGGCCGTGAGCGCCGAGCCACATGAGGTGATTCAGTATGCGCGTGATCTCATCGAACATGACGCGGATGTACTGCGCGCGCTCCGGCGGTTCGATGCCGAGCAGGCGCTCGATCGCGAGTACATAGGCATGCTCGTTGCACATCATGGACACGTAGTCGAGCCGGTCCATGTAACCGATCGACTGGTTGAAGGGCTTCGACTCCGCCAGCTTCTCGGTGCCGCGATGCAGCAGCCCGATGTGTGGATCGGCCTTCTGGATCACTTCGCCGTCCATCTCCAGCACCAGCCGCAGCACACCGTGGGCGGCCGGGTGCTGAGGCCCGAAGTTCATGGTGTAGTTGCGAATCTCGGATAACGGTGTGGCGGCCATCAGCGCGGCACCTGCGGATCCTTGAGTGCTGGCTCGTAGCGGTGGTCATGGCGGATGACCTTCGGTACCAGCACCCGGGGTGTGATGCTCACCGGCCGATACACGACCCGCTGCTTGTCGGGGTCGTATTGCACTTCGACGTTGCCGATGAGCGGAAAGTCCTTGCGGAACGGATGCCCGATGAAGCCGTAGTCGGTGAGGATGCGGCGCAGGTCGGGGTGGCCGCGGAACAGAATGCCGAACAGGTCGAACGCCTCGCGCTCGAACCAGTTGGCGCTCGCCCACACGTCCACCACCGAATCGATTACCGGCTCGGCGGAATCGGGGCACTTCACCGCCAGCCGCAGCCGCTGGTTGTGGCTGATGGACAGCAGGTTGTAGACCACGGCAAAGCGGCCCGCGCCGTTCGGGTCGGGCGACTCGTGGCGCGCCACGCGGCCGCGGCTGAAACCGGAGTGGGTGGCGCTCGCGGTCTGCCACTCATCGCGACCGTAGTCGAGGTAGTCGACGCCCGCCAGATCCATGAGCATCTCGAAACTCAGGTCCGGCGCATCGCGCAGGGTGCGGCACACGGCGAGCAGCGGGCCCGCATCGGTTTCGTACGCCAGCTCGTGCGCGAGCGCGGGCCGGCGCCGCACGCTGCCGGCGAGCTGCGCGTCGACTTTCAGGGCGAGAGCTTCGGTACGCTCGCTCAAGCGTTGTCCCACTCCATGCGCGCTTATCTGGCGATCGTGCTCGTGCGGGCAATCTTCTTCTGCAGCTGCAGGATGCCGTACACCAGTGCTTCCGCGGTCGGCGGGCAGCCGGGGACGTACACATCGACCGGCACGATGCGGTCACAGCCGCGCACCACGGCGTACGAATAGTGATAGTAGCCGCCGCCGTTCGCACATGAGCCCATGGAAATGACCCAGCGTGGCTCGGCCATCTGGTCATACACCTTGCGCAGCGCCGGGGCCATCTTGTTGACCAGCGTCCCGGCGACGATCATGACGTCGGACTGGCGCGGGCTGGGACGGAACACCACGCCGAAGCGATCGAGGTCGTAGCGTGAAGCCCCGGCGTGCATCATTTCCACCGCGCAACACGCGAGTCCGAAAGTCATCGGCCACAGTGACCCGGTGCGCGCCCAGTTGACCAGGCTGTCCACCTGCGTCGTGAAGAAGCCGCGCTGCGCGAAACCCTCCGGGTCCTCGACCGCTAGTCCCACTCGAGCGCTCCCTTCTTCCACTCGTAGACAAACCCGACCACGAGGATCGCGAGAAAGATGCTCATGGCAATGAGGCCGGCGAGCCCGATCTTGCCGAGGGCAACGGCCCACGGAAACAGGAACGCGATCTCCAGATCGAACACGATGAACAGGATCGCAACCAGGTAATAGCGCACGTCGAATTTCCTGCGGCTGTCCTCGAAGGCCTCGAAGCCGCACTCGTAAGGCGAGAGCTTGGCGCGATCATCGTGGAAGCGGGCGAAGTAGCGCCCGATGCCGGTGCCAAGCACGAGCAGGACCACGGCCAGGCCGGCGGCAATGATCAGGAAAATCAGGATGGGCAGGTAGTTCGACAGCATTGCGCGTTTGTGGTGCGTAAAAAAGGCAGATCGAACCGCGACCTGCCCCCACAGAGAGTGCGCATTGTAGCAGCGCAGTAAGTCGTTTTGGTGCCGACGGTCGGATTCGAACCGACACGCCTTGCGGCGCTAGCCCCTCAAGCTAGTGTGTCTACCAATTCCACCACGTCGGCAAATCAGACTGCGCGGCGGCGCACCTGCCTCACTTCGGCGCTGGCGCCGGAGCGGGCGTGGAAGCCGGCGCAGAAGCCGGCGTGCCAGCCGGTGCGGAGGCTGGCGGCGGCGCAGGCTTGCCCGCGCTTGCCGCCGGTTTGCTGCTGGCGGCCTCGTCGAGGATCGTCTTCGGCGCCTCGGCCGGGCGCATGCCCATGTAGGCAAGCGCAAGACTGTTGATCATGAAGATCGCGGCCAGGATGGCGGTGGCGCGCGATAGCGCCGTCGTCGCACCCCGTGCGCCGAACACGGTGCCGGAAGCGCCCGCACCGAAACCGGCGCCGGCCTCCGCCCCCTTGCCACGCTGCAGCAGCACCAGAAGAATGATGGCTATCGCCGAGAACAACTGCACAAAGGTCAGAATCAGACGCCACATCGGCAAAACTCACTCATCCCAGTCCGGCAGCGGCCAGGATTGTCAGGAACTCATCCGCCTTCAGCGAGGCGCCACCGATCAGACCACCGTCGACGTCCGGCATCGCGAACAGCTCCGCCGCATTGCCGGCCTTGACGCTGCCGCCATAAAGAATGCGCGTGGCGGCCGCGATTCTAGCATCCCGGGCCCCGATGCGGGCGCGGATGAACTCGTGCACATCCTGCGCCTGCTCGGGCGTGGCGTTGCGGCCGGTGCCGATCGCCCACACCGGCTCGTAGGCCACTACACCCAGCTCGAGCGCGCCGGCACCGCACAGTTCCAGCACCACATCGAGCTGGCGCGCGACCACCTCGCGCGTACGCCCCGCGTCGCGATCTGCCAGCTGCTCGCCTACGCACAGGATCGGTACCAGGCCCTTGGCATGGGCCGCGCCAAACTTGCGCGCGACCAGCTGATCGCTCTCGCGATACAACAGGCGCCGCTCGGAGTGGCCGACGATCACGTACTCGCAGCCCACATCCTTGAGCATGGCGGCCGAGACTTCACCGGTGAAGGCGCCCTGCGCGTCCGCGCACACATCCTGGCCGCCGAGACTGAACACCGAGCCGCGCAACATCCGCCCGGTTTCCTGCAAATACACGAACGGCGGGCATACCACGCACGCCGCAGCCGGGTGTGCCGGGCAGCGCGCCAAAAGCTCCTCGACGAGCTGCGCATTCTCGGTGCGCGACCCGTGCATCTTCCAGTTTCCGGCAACAATCGGGCGGCGCATGGACCGACCTCGAACGGCTTCGTGCGCCGTCTGTAGGTTCTCAAAGGGCGCGGGATGATAGCGATGCAGGGGGGGTGACGCAACGCTGCCCGCTCAGGGTCAATTTTCGGCCCGGAGTCGACCAAAAAAGGCTCGCTTCGGGGACGCCGTGGATCCGTCCCTGGAGGCTCCGGCAAAAACGTCCCTGTTTTTGACGGCCCCGAAACGAGGCTTTTTGCTCGCCTCCGACCGGAGCGTTCCCGCTGCAGCTGGCGCCAGGCAGCCGACACCCAACCCAAGTGAAGCTACCGCAAGCAGGCCCCCGTCGCGCGAGACCGCCAGGGGCCCCCGCGCGATATTGAGCATCCGTCCCGCATTGATCTGCTGCACTGCATGCGTGAGAGAACTGTCCCAGATGGTGACGTCAAATACTTTGAGGTTATCCGCATGAACGCTGTCATCAAGCAGACTGACTGCCACAGCGAGCCGAGCGCTCGTCCGACTCGCCCGCTCATTGCACACCTCTGAGGCGGCGGGACGGACGCCGTGAGGGCAGCGCCGCGTGGAACGCCCGGCAGACTCGGCTTGAAAGCAGGGCTTCCGGGACCGTCAAAAACAGGGACGTTTTTGCCGGAGCCTCCAGGGATGGATTCACGGCGGTCCCGGAAGCCCTGATTTCGAGGCGAGTCGCCCGCACACCAACGCGCGGCGGTCAGCCGACGACGCCTTTGACCACTGCGGCGAGCTCGTCTGCGGCGGCGCGGGTGGCGCCCTCGTCCCGGCCCTCGACCATGACGCGGATCACCGACTCGGTCCCCGACGGCCGCAGCACGACCCGGCCCTCGCCGGCCATACGCTGCTCGACGCGCGCCACCGCCTGCTGTACCGCGGGCACGCCGCTGGGGTCGAAGCGCTCAGCGACCTTCACGTTGAGCAGCACCTGGGGAAACTTGCGCATCCCGGAAGCAAGCTCCGCGAGCGGCCGGCCGCTCTGCTTCATGACCGCCAGTACCTGCAGAGCGCTCACCAGTCCATCCCCGGTGGTGGTCTTGTCGAGACACAGGATATGGCCGGAAGTCTCCCCTCCCAGCATGCCGCGCGTCTCGCGCAACATCGAAAGCACGTAGCGGTCACCGACCGCGGCACGGCGGAATTCGATGCCGGCGGTGCGCAGCGCAACCTCCAGACCCAGATTGCTCATCACGGTACCGACCACCGGTCCACGCAACATGCCCGCCTGCTGCAGCGCGCTTGCGATGACGTACAGCAGCTGGTCGCCGTCGACGATGCGCCCCAGATGATCGACCATGACCAGGCGGTCGCCGTCGCCATCCAGGGCGAGACCCACATTGGCGCGGACTCCGGGCACCGTGAGTTGCAGCAGATCGGGCGCCATCGAGCCGCAGCCGTCATTGATGTTTCTGCCGTTGGGTGAGCAGCCAATCGGCACGATCTCTGCGCCGAGATCGGCGAGGATGCGCGGACCGACCTTGTAAGCGGCGCCGTTCGCGCAGTCGATCACGATCTTCAGTCCCGAGAGATCCAGACCCGGCGGCAGCGTGGATGCGCAAAACTCCTGGTAGTGCGTGCGCATGCGGTCGGCACGGGTGGCGCGGCCCAGATTGCGGGACGCGCGCGTCAGCGGCGGCTGTGCGAGCTCCGCCTCGATGCGCTCTTCGAGCTCGTCGGAGAGCTTGCCCCCCGATGCATCGAAGAACTTGATGCCGTTGTCGTCATAGAGATTGTGCGAAGCGCTGATCACGACGCCGATATCGCAATTGAAGCGGCGCGTCATGTAGGCGATGCCGGGCGTCGGTAACGGCCCGATGAGTATGACGTCCACGCCCGCGGCCACGAACCCGGCTTCCAGCGCGGATTCGAACATGTAGCCCGAGAGACGGGTGTCCTTGCCAATCAGTACCGTGCCGCCCTCGGGCGCGAGCACGCGCGCCGCAGCGCTGGCGAGCTGCAGGGCGAAGTTCGCGGTCATCGGGTGCTCGCCCACCCGTCCGCGCACGCCATCCGTGCCGAAGTATCGTCGCGCCAATGCTCTACCCCCCTCCTTGAACCGCCACGGCCACCTTCAGAGCCTCCACGGTGGCTGCCACGTCATGGGCGCGGACGATGCGCGCACCAGCGAGCGCGGCAATCACCGCGAGCGCCACGCTGCCGTACACGCGCTCCCCGGCCGTACGACCGGTGAGTGTGCCCAGCATCGATTTGCGCGACAACCCGACCAACACCGGCACACCGTCCGCCGCCAGCTCACCCAGGCGGCGCAACAGCGTGAGATTGTGCTCCAGAGTCTTGCCAAAGCCGAATCCCGGATCGACCGCCAGGCGCTCGGCGGCAAGCCCGGCGGCGAGGCTGCTCGCCACGCGGGCGGCGAGAAACGCCCGCACCTCGGCCACCACATCCGCATAGCTCGGCGCAACCTGCATGGTGCGCGGCTCACCCTGCATATGCATGAGGCACACCGCGCAGCCGCTCGCCACCGCGGCGGCGAGTGCCCCCGGCTCGCGCAGCGCGCGCACATCGTTGATGAGTCCGGCGCCCGCGGCGCTCGCGGCCCGCATGACCTCGGCCTTGCTGGTATCGACCGAGATGATCGCGGTCGTGGCCGCGCGCAGCCGCTCGATCACCGGAATGACGCGCCGCAACTCCTCATCCGCGCTGACGGGCTCGGCCCCGGGACGGGTGGACTCTCCGCCCACGTCGATGAGCGCGGCGCCTTCGGCGGCCATGCGCACGCCCTGCTCCACCGCCGCCACCACCGGGACGAAGCGGCCGCCGTCGGAGAAGGAATCGGGCGTGACGTTCAGCACGCCCATGACCACCGGGCGGGTCAGGTCCAGCGTCTGGTCGGCGCAGCGGAGCACTACCGGCGGGGACATGAGCTGCCGAGGCGAGTGGCGTGCGGGTGCGGGTGAAAAGGGAGTTTCCGGGACCGTCAAAAACACGGACGTTTTTGCCGGAGCCTCCAGGGATGGATCCACGGCGGTCCCGGAAACTCCCTTTTCGCACGCAGCCGCGTGGCTACTGGTAGCGGAATCAGTGCTGGCCCGCCGGTATCGGTCCGCCACCGGCCGCCGGCCCCTCCGCCGGTGCCTGCGGCGGCTTGTTGGACAGCGTTTCGTCCCAACCCGCGGGCGGCTTGGGCACCTTACCCGCCATCAGGTCCTTCAGCTGCTCCTCGTCGATGGTTTCGTACTTCATGAGCGCATCGGCCATCGTGTGCAGCTTGTCGAGGGAGCTGGTGAGGATCTGGCGCGCGCGCTGGTAGTTGCCCTCGATGACGCGGCGAATCTCCTCGTCGATGGCGTGCGCGGTCACGTCCGAGACCTGCTTGTGCTGCGTGACGCTGCGACCGAGGAACACCTCGCCGGTCTCCTCGGTGTACGTCAGCGGCCCGAGGCGGTCCGACAGGCCCCACTTGGTGACCATGTTGCGTGCGAGCTCGGTGGCGCGCTCGATGTCGTTGGAGGCGCCGGTGGTCACCGACTCGGGTCCGAAGATCAGTTCCTCGGCGATGCGCCCGCCGAACAGCGTGGTGATCGCGCTCTCCAGCCGGCGCTTGGAGAAGCTGTAGCGATCCTGCTCGGGCAGGAACTGCGTGACCCCCAGCGCCCGGCCACGCGGGATGATCGTGACCTTGTACACCGGGTCGTGCTCGGGAACCGTCATGCCGACGATCGCATGGCCGGCCTCGTGATAGGCCGTCATGCGCTTCTCGGCCTCGCTCATGACCATGGAGCGCCGCTCGGTGCCCATCAGGATCTTGTCTTTGGCGCGCTCGAACTCCTCCATGCCGACGATGCGCTTGTTGGCCCGGGCGGCGAACAGCGCCGCCTCGTTGACGAGATTGGCGAGGTCTGCGCCGGAGAAACCGGGCGTGCCGCGCGCGATCAGCGCCGGCTTCACGTCATCGGCGAGCGGCACGCGGCGCATGTGCACGCGCAGAATCTGTTCACGGCCGCGCACGTCCGGCAGCGGCACCACCACCTGGCGGTCGAAGCGTCCCGGGCGCAGCAGCGCCGGATCCAGCACGTCGGGACGGTTAGTCGCGGCGATGACGATGATGCCTTCGTTGCCCTCGAAGCCGTCCATTTCCACCAGCAGCTGGTTGAGCGTCTGCTCGCGCTCGTCGTGACCGCCGCCCAGCCCCGCACCGCGGTGCCGGCCGACGGCGTCGATCTCATCGATGAAGATGATGCAGGGCGCGTGCTTCTTCGCCTGCTCGAACATGTCGCGCACGCGCGAGGCGCCGACGCCGACGAACATCTCGAC